>OCVT010000084.1_pt1 | contig 29416 bp, 22 predicted proteins | sample 1539111 | NCBI WGS metagenome assembly OCVT01 (sample SAMEA3991482, study PRJEB22521) | metagenome | biome: anthropogenic terrestrial biome; feature: sewage plant; material: raw primary sludge | place: Sweden | collected 2012-09-26 | reverse complement strand
ATGAGCGTCCAATGTGAATTTGATGGTGTCATTGTAGTCTGTCTGCTTCAATTCCGTTATCTTTTCAATATACAGCGCGTCGATACACGAATTTGGAAAGATTTGGAAAAACTCCACATTGAACAAATGAACTCTTTATAAGCATTGCTCCGATGTTATGACGAAAGCAAAGAATCAGAAGAAAAGAAAAACATTTTTTAATTCCCCGAATATCCAATTTTTTGAACGAAGAAAGCGCCAAAGTTTGGTAACATCGGGCAAGATGATTAACTTTGCAGATTTAAAAGTTACTGATATACAGAACGAGAAAATAATCAAAAAAGAGTTCACAATATGATTTCATTCTTCAAAAAGGAAGATGGCGGCATACTGGCAGTAGGCACTGACACAGCACTGACGCAACAAGACATTGAAAAACTGACTTGGCTGTTCAGCGGAGCAAAACACGTTACAGATCAGGAGATAAACGGATGGTTCGTCGGCCCACGCCGTGAAATGATTACCCCATGGAGTACCAATGCCGTAGAAATAACCCAAAACATGGGTTTGAAAGGCATCAAGCGTATAGAGGAATTCTTTGCTGCCCAAGGAGCTGACACCAAACACGATAAGATGCTGCAACGCATCTATCCAAAACTGGACCAGCAAATATTCACAATAGACAAACAGCCAGACCCTATTGTATACATTGAGGACATCGAAGCCTACAACAAAAAAGAAGGACTGGCACTAAGCCCCGAAGAGGTAGCTTATCTGAACAGTGTAAGTCAGAAATTGAACCGCAAGCTCACCGACAGTGAAGTTTTCGGTTTCTCGCAAGTAAACTCAGAACACTGCCGCCATAAGATATTCGGTGGAGAATTCATCATAGACGGAGAGAAGAAAGAAAGTTCACTCTTCAGCCTTATCAAGGAAACCACCAAACAGAACCCCAACGACGTGGTATCGGCCTACACCGACAATGTCGCCTTCAAAGAGGGTCCAATGATTGAACAATTTGCGCCAGCCAGTGGTGACAAACCTGACTTTTTCGAGAACAAACAGGTTGAGTCTGTCATTTCTATGAAAGCTGAGACTCACAACTTCCCTACTACCGTAGAGCCTTTCAATGGAGCTGCGACTGGTACGGGAGGAGAAATCCGTGACCGTCTGGGCGGAGGCAAGGCCAGTCTGCCAATAGCGGGGACTGCCGTCTACATGACAGCCTACCCACGTACAGAGCAAGGACGCGAATGGGAGCAGGATATGCCAGAACGCAAATGGCTATACCAGACACCGGAAGAAATTCTGATAAAAGCATCGAACGGAGCGAGCGACTTCGGCAATAAATTCGGTCAACCAATCATCTGCGGTTCACTGCTCACCTTTGAGCACCAAGAGAACGGAAAGAAGTTTGCCTACGACAAAGTCATCATGATGGCGGGCGGAGTAGGTTTCGCCAAGAAGAAGGACTGTCTGAAAGGAGAAGCCCAGCCAGGCGAGAAAGTTGTGGTATCGGGCGGTGACAACTACCGCATTGGTATGGGTGGCGGTGCAGTGTCATCAGTCAATACCGGTCTATACAACAACGCAATAGAGTTGAATGCGGTACAACGTGCCAACCCTGAGATGCAAAAACGCGTAGCCAACGTAATCAGAACATTGGCAGAATCGGATAATAACCCAATCATATCAATACACGACCACGGAGCAGGTGGCCACCTCAACTGTCTGTCAGAGTTGGTTGAAAGCACTGGCGGAAAAATTGACATGGACGAATTGCCAGTAGGCGACCCTACCCTGTCGGCAAAAGAGATAATAGGCAATGAGAGCCAGGAACGTATGGGATTCCTGCTTGACAAGAAAGACATTGATCTGGTGAAAAAAATTGCCGACCGTGAGCGTGCCCCTATGTATGTGGTTGGCGAAACCACCGACGATCACAAATTCGTATTTGAGAAAAAGAACGGAGAACGTCCTATCAACCTGCAAATGGAAGACATGATAGGCCGGCCTCCACGTACCATCATTACCGATAAAACGGTTGAGGAGCACTACGCGCCCGTAAGCACCAGCGACAAGCATCTGAGCGAATATCTGGAGACAGTACTTCAGTTGGAAGGTGTTGCCTGCAAAGACTGGCTGACCAACAAAGTGGACCGTTCCGTAACCGGAAAAATAGCGCACCAGCAATGTGCAGGACAAATACAGTTGCCGCTGAATGACCTCGGAGCCGTTGCCCTTGACTTCAGAGGCGAAAAAGGTATTGCCACCTCAATAGGTCACGCGCCAATGGTAGCCATGGCCGACCCAGAGGCCGGCTCAGTGATGGCAATAGCCGAATCTCTGACCAACATTGTATGGGCCCCAATGGGAAACGGGCTGGAAAGCATATCGCTCAGTGCCAACTGGATGTGGCCATGCAAGAACGAAGGCGAAGATGCCCGTCTGTATAAGGCCGTTGAGGCCTGCAGCGACTTTGCCATTGAACTTGGCATCAACATACCAACCGGTAAGGACTCCCTCTCAATGACCCAGAACTACAACGGAGACAAGGTTTATGCCCCAGGCACAGTCATCATTACCGCTGCGGGAGAAGTAAGCGATGTAAAGAAGATTGTAAGTCCAGTATTGGTCAATGACAGCAATACAGCAATCTACCATGTGGATTTCTCGTTTGATGCACTCAAACTTGGAGGTTCCGCTCTTGCACAATCCATCAACAAGATAGGAGACGAAGTACCAACCGTGCAAAACGCAGAATATTTTGGTGACGCTTTTGAAGCGATACAAGACCTGATAAAGAAAGGTTTGATACTGGCAGGACACGACATATCAGCAGGAGGTATGATTACCGCTTTATTGGAAATGTGCTTTGCCAACACAGAAGGCGGACTAAACGTAATGCTGAAAGACATACCAGAACCCGACTTGTCGAAAGTACTGTTTGCAGAGAATCCAGGCGTATTGATTCAAGTAAAGGATACCGCTCTGGTAGAAAAGATGCTGCAGGATGCAGGTGTTGGCTTTGCCAAAATAGCCAAACCGATAGTTGATAGAAAATTGAACATATCGAAAGATGACAAACATCTGTCGTTTGACATAGACCACCTGCGCGACCTTTGGTTCAAATCCTCGTATCTGCTGGACCGCAAACAAAGCGGAGAACAGTGTGCCAAAGAGCGTTACGAGAACTATAAGAACCAGCCACTGCAAGTAACGTTCGGTGAAGAATTCAGCGGGAAATTGAGCAAGATGGCACTAAGCGCAGACCGCAAGACCCGCTCGAACATCAAGGCAGCCATCATACGCGACAAAGGTACCAACGGAGAACGCGAGATGGCTTACACCTTATGGCTGGCCGGATTTGACGTGAAAGACGTGCACATGACTGACCTTGCCAGTGGACGCGAAACACTGGAGGATGTCAACTTCATCGTATTCTGTGGCGGATTCTCCAACTCGGATGTATTGGGCTCAGCCAAAGGCTGGGCTGGCGGTTTCGTTTACAACGAGAAAGCAAAATCCGCATTGGACCGCTTCTACGCTCGCCCTGACACCCTCAGTCTCGGTGTCTGCAACGGATGTCAATTGATGGTAGAATTAGGTCTTATCTATCCAGAGGATGAACAAAAGCCTCGAATGCTGCACAACGACTCTCACAAGTTTGAGTCATCGTTTGTAGGTTTGACCATACCGGAGAACAACTCCGTGATGTTCAAGAGCCTGTCAGGTTACCAACTTGGCGTATGGGTAGCGCATGGAGAGGGTAAATTCAGTTTCCCTTACAGCGAAGACAAATACAACATCGTGGCAAAATACACCTACGATGCTTATCCGGCAAACCCTAACGGTTCGCAATTTGGCACAGCAGCCATCTGCTCACGCGATGGCCGCCATTTAGCCATGATGCCACATCCTGAACGTGCCATTTTCCCTTGGCAGTGGGCTTACTACCCTCTCAACCGTAAAGAGGAAGACCAGGTAACACCATGGATTGAAGCATTTGTGAATGCTAAGAACTGGATAAAAGAACACAAGAAATAAAACAAATTTCGAACATAAAAAAGAAGGACGTTCCGTAAGGGGCGTCCTTTTTTGTTACCTTTGTCAGCAGAAGAAAGATAAACAATGGAACTGAAAGAGATAGCGAAAATACATACCGACTTTCCAGGAAAATTCGGCATACCCCGTCAAAGCGGCTTGGCAAGTTCACTGGAATCGACCATCATTTTTGCCCCCGAATATCGCAATCCCGACGCCATACGCGGCATAGAAAGCGCCAGCCACCTTTGGTTGATATGGGGATTCAGTGAAGTGAAACAAGAGAAATGGTCGCCCATGGTACGTCCTCCCCGCTTGGGAGGCAACAAACGTCTGGGCGTATTTGCCACCCGTTCACCTTACCGACCAAATCCTATAGGTCTGTCTGCCGTCCGGTTGCAAGGCGTTACCATTGACCCCAAACTCGGCCCCATTCTGCATCTGTCAGGCGCAGACCTGATGGACGGAACCCCCATATACGACATCAAACCCTACATACCCTACACCGACAGCAAGCCGGAAGCCACCAGCGGAATATTCAGCAAGCCAGACCGCATCTATAAAGTTATCTATCCTGATGGAGAACTTGAAAAAGTAACAAAGGATAAACAAAAAGCATTGACCGAAGTCTTGGCTCAAAATCCGGCTCCAGCTTACCAACACGATGCCAACAAGGTGTACTCTTTTGAATTTGCCAACTACCATATAGAATTCAGCGTAAACGGCGACCAAATAGAAGTGAAGAAGATAGAATAAAAAAGAATTTCAGCATTACCTATAACAGAATATATTTTGCATATACACGAACTTAGGGTAATTGTATTCAAAAACGTATATTTACAAATATATCATCTCAGAAATAAAAATGGAGAATAAAACAGACAAAATGAAAGAAGAAAACATCATATCAGTACAAAACGAAATACAAAATTAATATTTTACATAATTTGAATTTTTAGTTGCATCGCATATATGTATATAAATTCATTATAAAAGAACAAATCCGTTAAAAAATTGAGAATTAATGCGTTTTATATTGTTTTAAAACATATAAAACATTAAATTTGCGTGAAAGAAGCGAATTCTCCGGATAGAATTAAATTAAAATAATTATGGCAAGTAATTTAAAGATAGAAAATCTGGATCAAGTGGCGGTCCGTTTTTCTGGAGATTCTGGTGACGGCATGCAGTTGGCCGGCAACATTTTCTCAACCATTTCAGCCACAGTAGGTAACAGCATCAGTACATTTCCTGACTACCCAGCCGATATCCGCGCCCCACAAGGCTCATTGACGGGTGTATCTGGTTTCCAGGTACACATAGGCGCAGGCAAGGTATATACCCCAGGCGACCAGTGTGACGTGTTGGTAGCAATGAATGCAGCCGCACTGAAGACACAGTACAAGTATGCGAAATCCAACGCAACCATCATTATAGATACAGACAGTTTCCAGGAAAGCGACCTGCAAAAAGCGAACTTCCAGACCAACGATCCATTGGCCGAAATGAACATCGACCCAGACCGTGTGATAGCCTGCCCTATTACAAAAATGGTAAAAGACTGTCTGGCTGATTCAGGAATGGATGTAAAGTCTATCTTGAAATGCCGTAACATGTTCGCACTCGGATTGGTTAGCTACTTATTCGATAGAGACTTGAACATTGCATTCAACTTCTTGAAAGAAAAGTTTGCAAAAAAGCCAGGCGTAGCCGAGGCCAACTGCAAAGTTATTCAGGCAGGATACGATTATGGAGCCAACACCCATAGTTCAGCTGTAAACGTATACAGAATAGAATCAAAAGAGAAGGAACCTGGCCGTTACATGGATATCACAGGTAACAAGGCAACTGCTTACGGCTTGATAGCCGCCGCAGAAAAAGCGGGTCTCCGTCTCTATCTGGGTTCATACCCTATCACCCCAGCAACTGATATTCTGCACGAATTATCAAAGCATAAGTCACTGGGAGTAACTACCGTACAGTGCGAAGATGAAATTGCAGGCTGTTCTTCAGCCCTGGGTGCATCATTTGCTGGAGCTCTTGGCTGTACCTCAACATCAGGTCCTGGTATCTGTTTGAAGTCTGAAGCCATGAACCTGGCTGTCATCCTGGAACTTCCATTGGTTGTGATTGATGTACAACGTGGCGGACCTGCCACAGGACTTCCAACCAAATCAGAGCAAACCGACTTGTTGCAGGTTCTGTTTGGCCGTAATGGTGAGACTCCAATGCCAGTTATCGCAGCAACCTCACCAACCGATTGCTTCGATGCAGCCTATCAGGCTTGCAAAATAGCGCTGGAGCACATGACCCCAGTCGTTCTGATGAGCGATGCTTACATTGCCAATGGTTCGGGCGCATTCAAGTTGCCAGACCTCTCAAAATGCACATCAATCGTTCCGCCTTATGTACCAGAAGAATTGAAAGGCAAGTGGGCACCATATCTGCGTGATCCAAAGACAGACGTCCGCTATTGGGCAATACCAGGCCGCGAAGGTTTCTGCCACATTTTAGGTGGTTTGGAAAAAGACAACACCACTGGTGCCATATCAACCAACCCAGAGAACCACGACCTGATGTGCCGTCTGCGTGCAAGCAAGATTGCCAAGATTGAGGTTCCTGACGTTGAAGTTGAAGGTGATAAGGACAACGCAGAGTTGCTGATTGTCGGTTTTGGTGGAACATACGGACATCTGCACGCAGCCATGGACGAGATGAGAGCTGCAGGCAAGAAAGTGGCTATGGCCCAGTTCAAGTATATCAATCCACTGCCAAAGAACACAACTGAAGTGTTGAAGAAATACAAGAAGGTGGTTGTGGCAGAACAGAACTTAGGTCAGTTTGCCGGATACCTGCGTATGATGGTTGATGGCTTGGTACCATACCAGTTCAACCAGGTTAAAGGTCAGCCATTCGTTGTAAACGAACTGGTGAAAGCCTTCAACGAAATTTATGCAAAATAAATTACCGGACAATTAAAAAGAAAAAACAATGAGCGAATATACAGCGAAAGATTATAAGAAAGGACAACCACGTTGGTGTCCGGGCTGCGGTGACCACTTCTTCTTGGCTTCACTGCAGAAGGCTATGGCTGAAATTGGTGTTGCACCACACGACATAGCAGTTATTTCAGGTATCGGCTGTTCTAGCCGTCTGCCTCATTATATGGCCACCTATGGCATCAACACCATACACGGACGTGCAGCTGCCATTGCCACTGGATGTAAAGTAAGCAATCCCAATCTGACCGTATGGCAGATATCAGGTGATGGTGATGGACTTGCTATCGGTGGCAATCACTTCATTCATGCCAACCGCCGTAACATCAATCTGAATATGGTTCTGTTGAACAACCGCATTTACGGTTTGACCAAAGGACAATATTCACCAACATCTCCTCGTGGCTTTGTCAGCAAATCATCACCTTACGGAACAGTTGAAGATCCATTCCGCCCAGCAGAGCTTTGCTTTGGCGCCCGTGGACATTTCTTTGCCCGTGCCGTAGCCACTGATGCCGAAGGAACCATTGAGATACTAAAAGCTGCTCAAGCCCATAAAGGTGCATCAGTTTGCGAGATATTGCAGAACTGCGTCATCTTCAACAATGGTGCCTACGACCCGGTTTATACCAAGGAAGGACGTGCCAAGAATGCCATTTACCTCAAACAAGGTCAACCAATGGTATTCGGCGAGAACAACGAATTTGGCTTGATGCAAGAAGGATTCGGAATCAAGGTTGTAAAACTTGGTGAGAATGGCATTACTGAAAAAGATTTGCTGGTTCACGATGCACATTGTGCCGACAATACCCTTCAGCTTAAGCTGGCCATGATGGAAGGTCCTGATTTTCCAGTAGCACTGGGCGTCATCCGTGACGTTCCAGCTCCTACTTACGACGATGCAGTAAACGAGCAGATTGAAGAAGTCAAGGCCAAAAAGCCTTACCACAACTTTGCCGAGTTGCTGGAGACCAACGACATTTGGGAGGTAAAATAATTACCGCATTATACAACTAACAAAAAGAGGTTGCGCCACAATGGTGCGACCTCTTTTGTTTTGTTAACTTCATACAAAATATGTAACTTCGCACACGAGAATAAAAAAGAAAATTAAAAACAAGAAAACAATGAAAATCGCAATTATAGGAGCAGGAAATATGGGAGGCGCAATAGCCCGTGGATTATATGCCAGTGGATTAAGCAAAGCTAGTGACCTCTTTATATCGAATGCACATGAAGAGAAACTTAAAGCCATTGCAAAGGATATACCCGGGATTTATACCACTACCGACAATCGGGAAATAATAAAGAAAGCAGACTGCGTGATGCTTGCTGTAAAACCATGGCTGATAAAGGATGTGATAGAAGGCATATTACCCGAACTTGATTTCCACAAACAAACTATTGTGTCAATTGCAGCAGGTATATCCTTACAAACCCTTGCAGAAGACCTGAAAAGCAAAGATTATGCTCTGTTTAGAGTTTTGCCGAATACCGCCATTGCCCTCCGTGCCAGCATGACCTTCATATCTTCACAAAATGCCAGTCAAAAACAGGAAGAGGAGTTGCTGAACATATTCAACCAACTAGGCAAAGCCATCATCATACCCGAAGGTCAGATGGGAGCCATGACCTCTGTATCATCGTGCGGCATCGCCTACATACTCCGATTCATCAGAGCCGCATCAGAAGGTGCTGTAGAACTGGGAGTCCGCGCCGATGTAGCACACGAAGTGGTAGCCCAAACCATGATAGGCGCAGCTCAGCTCATAATGACCAACCATAGCAATCCAGAGGCAGAAATAGACAAAGTAACCACTCCTGGCGGATGGACCATCAAAGGATTGAATGCAATGGAAGATAACGGATTCACAAAATCCGTAATTGCAGGTATCAAAGCCAACAAATAAGGCTGAATCCAACCATATATTCCCCAAACAATTCCACTCAAACGACAAGAGAGATGCTACGATACAAGAAAGTAACCATAAAAATTGGCAGCAATGTTTTGACCCGCAAAGATGGCACACTGGATTTCACCAGAATGTCAGCCTTGGTAGACCAAATAGCCGAGCTCTACAAAAAGGGAGTGGAAATTGTGCTGGTATCATCTGGAGCTGTGGCTGCCGGACGCAACAAGGTACTGGCAGACAAGCTGGACGCCGTATCGTCCCGACAAATGTTCTCTGCCGTCGGACAGGTAAAACTGCTCAATCGATATTATATGCTTTTCCGTGACCACGGGATTGTGTGCGGGCAGGTGCTCACCACCAAAGAAAGTCTGGGGAAACGGGACCATTACCTGAATCAGCGCAACTGTATGCGAGTGATGCTGGACAATGGAGTAATACCAATAGTGAATGAGAACGATGCCATATCGGTAACAGAACTGATGTTTACCGACAATGACGAGCTATCAGGACTGATAGCCACTATGATGGACGATGAGGCTCTAATCATATTGAGCAATATCAACGGCATCTATGACGGAAATCCCACAGACCCGGAGTCGCGGGTAATAAAAGAAGTATTGCCAGGGAAAAGGGATCTGAGTGAATACATTCAGATTGGCAAATCGTCATACGGTCGTGGCGGTATGCAAACCAAAACCAACATAGCCAGCAAAGTGGCCGATGAAGGTTTGGAGGTCATCATTGCCAACGGCAAGAAAGATGACATACTTACTGACTTGTTTGACACAGACAAGGATACACTCTGCACCCGCTTTGTAGCTTCTTCCGAACCCGTATCCAGCATCAAACGCTGGATTGCCCATAGCGAAGGCTTTGCCAAAGGAAAGATTTACGTAAATGAAAAATGTGCGCAAACACTAAAAGAGAGTGAATCGGCAGTCTCCATTCTGCCTATTGGAGTGGAGAGTATAGAAGGCGAATTTGAGAAAGACGATATTGTGCTCATATTTGGGAACGACGGAAAACAAATAGGAGTAGGCCGCACCCAATACAACAGTGACGAAGCCGAAAAAATCATTGGTAAAAAAGGGAAAAAGCCAATTGTACACTACGACTATTTATACTTGTTCTGAAAGAACCTAAGAAAAGCAACAAAACCACATTTCTTCACTCAGGAATGTGGTTTTGTCTTTTATTATAGTTTAGCAATAAATATCATTAAAACACGAACAGATGACAAGAAAAGATATATCTTTGTCAGGAAACAAATAATACAGACAAGAATGAAGAATTACGCAATTGAATCCGCCATTATAGCCTTAGGTTTGATGGTGATGGGATATTTTATCAAATCAGGATTAGGACAAGTTGCCAATAAAGAACGCATTGTCAATGTAAAAGGTCTGGCTGAAATGGAAGTGCCGGCCAACAAAGTGACATGGCCATTAGTTGTGAAATATTTTGACAATGATATCAAGACCCTTTATAGAGAAGTGAACGAAACCAACAAAAAGGTAACTGACTATCTGAAACAGAATGGAATAAAAGAAGAGGAAATAAGCATAAAAGCACCAGAAATAGTAGATACCCGTGCTGACCGCTATCAAGGCACCTCCCAACCTACAGCGCGCTATTTCGTCACCTCTATAATTACCGTAACATCAAACAACGTTAAATTGGTGCGCCAGCTCATCAGCAAACAAAGCGACCTGCTGTCAGTCGGCATTGTAATTGCGGGTGACGACTACGACCACAATACGACTTACGAATATACAGATTTGAATAGAATCAAGCCTAAAATGATAGAGGAAGCCACGCAAAATGCCCGTACATCAGCCGAAAAGTTTGCCAAGGATTCAGAAAGCACACTCGGAAAAATAAAAGATGCCTATCAGGGACAATTCGAAATTGAGGATAGGGATGCCAACACCCCATATATCAAAAAAATACGAATTGTTACCACCGTCAACTACTATTTGGACGACTAAAAAGACACAACTAATACAAAAGGCTGCCTGACATAGTCGGGCAGCCTTTTTTGTCCTCAAAGATATTCTTCTGAAACATAGGATTTGCCTCTTTCTTTTTAAATTACAGATTTTTACTTACTTTTGTATTATGACTTTTTGCGCGCCAACGATAGCGGGAAAGACAATTTTTAAAACAAAAAATAGTTAATAGAATAACACCAAACAAAACAGAGCGTTTCTTTTAGACAACAAAAGATACATACCTGACAATTTGGAATTTAACATTCAAGATTTTGAAAGCAAGTCTATTATATAAGATAACAGGATTGTGCATAGTGATAATGCTATGCGGATGTTCCACGAAGAAAAACACGGCGTACCGCCGTTTTTATCATGGATTTACAACTCATTATAATGTACAGTTTAACGCGGTAGAAGCCTACAAAAAAGGGTATAAAAAAATAGAAACAGGATACCAACCTGACTACTCTCACATTATCAATATGTTTGCAGTAAGCAGTACCAGTACCCAAGGCTTAGGGAAAACTGACATGGGCGTCACTACAACCAAATGCCAGAAAGCCATAAAAGAACATTCCCTGAAGAAGAAGCCGAAGAAAAATATGAACCGGCTGCATGACCCCAAATACATGGAGTTCTACAACCAGGAGGAATTCAACCCAAGGATGAAACAAGTATGGATGCTGCTGGGTAAGTCACAATACTACTCCAACGACTACTTGGCTGCATCAGCCACTTTCACTTATATCGCGAAACACTTCACAGAAAACAAAAAAACAGTAGCAGAAGCCACAATATGGAAAGCCAAATCTCTAAAAGAGATGGATTGGACATTTGAGGCAGAAGGAATATTGGGAAATTTGTCAGATGAGGGTTTTGACGATGAGATTAACTGTCTCTACTCCGAAGCCTATGCTGACCTGAAAATAAAGCAAGGAGAAGAAAAAGATGCTCTGCCCTATCTTGAAACTGCGATATCTTTAGAGAAAAACCATAAACTCCGTACCCGATTCCGCTTTATAGCAGCTCAGATATATCAGGAAATGGGGCAAAAATCCAAATCATACGACCTGTACGGACAAGTAATAAAATCAAGTCCTGACTATCAGATGGGATTCAATGCCCGCATACGCCAGACCGAAGTTTATGATGGGCAAAACAGTGAGGATCTAATAAAGACGTTGCAAAAGATGGCCCGAAAAAGCAATAACAAAGACTATCTGGACCAGATTTATTATGCCATCGGCAACGTGTACCTGAATCGCCATGACACAGCCACAGCCATTGAGAATTACAAGATTTCGATAGAAAAAAGCACCCGCAACGGATTAGACAAAGCCCAGAGTCTGATAACACTTGGTGATTTATACTATAACAGGGGCCAATACATAAAAGCCAGTCCTTGTTTCTCTGACGCCTCTCAACTAATAGACCAAAGCCATCCAGAATACACAAGAGTCAACAATTTGGCTCAGGTGCTGGGTGAATTGGCCCAACGCTATGAAACAGTAACTCTACAAGATAGCTTGCAAGCATTAGGAAAAATGGGAGAAAACGACCGACTGGCAGCCATCAATCGCGTAATAGAGCAAAAAGTAAACGAGGAAAAAGAACAACAAAAGAAAGCAGACGAAGAGCTACGCAATAATGAACGATTAAGCACTGAAATTGAGAATATGGCCGTCATGGACAAACGGGCCATGGGAGGAAACCAAACGGCTGACTGGTATTTCTACAACAAGAGCACCATCAGCAAAGGAAAAATGGAATTTCAACGCAAATTCGGTACCAGAAGACTAGAAGACAACTGGAACCGAAAAGACAAAGCGATAGTAACAGAAGAAATGGCATTAAACACAGTTGAAGCGAACAACGGTGATGAAGCCAAAGACAGCACACAGAAAAAGGGTGAACAGCCAACGGCTACCACCAACGACAAAGATCCAAAATATTATCTACAACAGATACCGACAACAAAAGAACAGTTAGAGGCATCTGATATTCAAATCGCAGATGCACTGTTGGAGATGGGAAGTATTTATGATGAAAAAATTGGAGATCACAGCAAGGCCATTGCTACCTACGAAGAGTTCATACGCAGATTTCCGAATGATAAACGCACACCCGATGCCTACTTCAACTGCTACCGCATAAGTGAGAAGAACGGAAACAACGACATGGCCGAACAATATAAGAACAGCCTGGTAAACAAATTTCCAGACACAAAATATGCCAAGATATTGTCTCAGCCAGACTTCAGAGCCCAACTTGAGCACATGGAAAATGTTCAGGACTCCATTTATGGAGCCACCTACAAAAATTTTCTGAAGGGTAATTATCAACAAGTAATGGCAGCCAGCAACCAGATGGAGAAGGACTATCCGGTATCTCCTCTAATACCAAAATTCTTGTTGCTGAAATCACTGAGTGCGGGTAAAATGGGCGACAAAGACTCACTGACTAACAGTTTGAATGACTTATTGGCTCGCTACCCCGACAGTGATGTCTCAACCATGGCAAAAGACATCATATCGTTGATGAAGCAAGGTAAGGAGCCACAAAAAGGCAGTACCTCAAACTTGGCAAACAAACGGGACGCTCTGATTCTGAATGATTCAATAAAAGGACAACCAGCACTGAAAGGATTCAGACTGAATGAGAAGGTTCCTTATTTATATTATCTGATTACGGACCCAACCGAAGTAAAAGAGAACTGGCTACTATACTATACAGCCTCCTACAATTTCACAAAGTTCCTGGTAAAGGACTTTGACTTGCGCGTAAAGAACGGCACTTTGGTTGTATCAGGATTGGACAATCTGGAAGAAGCTCTCTGGTATGCTCAAGGCATTGACAAAGACGAGGACATGCAGAAATTACTGGCAGGGAAAAAACATAGAAGCCTGGTGATTTCAGAAGAAAACAGTGAACTGATAGGACGTGGATATACCATTGAACAATACGAGAAGTTCTATCAAGACAGCATTGTAAACCGCAAGAAAAAGAAGGTCAGCACAAAAATAGAATTAGTGGGCGACCAGAAACAACTTGACAGTTTAAGCAATGCCGCCAACAAACTGGATGTAAAAGAGGGACAGGACTTGATGAATGTAAAACAGACAGGACTGAAACCTGCTGAAACAAAGAGTCCAAACACATCCAATCAAAAATCAGGAAAGGCCGTAAAATCAAGTGACAACTCACAAAAACGACCTTCTGATAGTGGCAAACCAAATAGCGAGAAGGAGAGCAATAATAAAGGGAAAGGCCAAGAAAGCATCAAAACGAAGACAGAAACAGACAACAAACAAGATTCGGTAACAGAACAGACCAATCAGCAATCAGCGCAAATCCAGCGAAAAGAGCCGAAAAAAGGTCTGCGAAAATACAAAGGTCTATACACCTATGACACTGAGGCAGACCACGAATTTGTTATCCTCATCACCAAAGACGGAGTAGACATCAAACCATTGATTGCTGCCTTGGAAGAATTTAATAAAGACAAGCAACCACTGCTAAACTTAAAGGTATCACAAACCCAAGGAAACGGGTTCAACCAAGTAATAGAGGTTGGGATTCTACCAGATGCCAAAATAGCAAAATCATATTTGCTGCAACTTGCCAAAGATGACAAATTGCGAGAAATACTTGACGAGGTACCACATCGCCGCATCGTCATCTCGACAGAGAATGTAGAAACGCTAAAACGGACAGGTAACATTGATGTTTATATGGAACTGTTCAGGCGACTCTACCTGGGCCGGTAAGCAATAATAAAAACGGCCTCCAGACGTTATCAAATAAAGAGCCAAGAAGCCACCCGCCGGAAAACCAGGTATTAAAAATTTAAAACGAGGTTTATTATGGAAAAGGAGAGAATATTATGGGCCGATGACGAAATAGAATTGCTGAAAGCGCACGTTCTGTTTCTGCAAGCCAAAGGGTACGAGGTAGTCTGCGTCAACAATGGTCAAGATGCCGTAGAGGCTTGTCAAAACGAACATTTTGATATTGTATTTCTTGACGAGAACATGCCAGGTCTGAGCGGCCTGGAATCATTGGCACGCATCAAAGAGATTGACAGCACCGTTCCTGTGGTAATGATAACAAAAAGCGAAGAAGAGAACCTGATGAACCAGGCCATCGGCAACAAGATTGCTGATTATCTGATAAAGCCCGTCAATCCAAACCAGATATTGTTGTCACTGAAAAAAAACATACACAAACAAGATATCATACAAGAAACTACCACTGACAGTTACCGTTCCGAATTCAGCCAGATAGGTATGAAAATCAACGACTCTCTGACTTTTTCCGATTGGACTGAAGTATACAAGAAACTGGTATATTGGGAATTGGAATTGGCCTCTACTGGCAATCAGATGGACGACATACTGAAAATGCAAAAAGATGAAGCCAACTCCACTTTTGTCAAATTCATCAAACGAAATTACGAAAAATGGTTTGAGCCGGGCGCTGAACGTCCCATGATGAGCCAGGATTTGATGCACAAAGTTGTATTTCCATTACTCGATCAAGGGGAAAAAGTATTCTTCGTTGTGTTTGACAATTTTCGTTTTGACCAATGGAGAGCAGTCAAAGAATTGTTCCGCAACGATTATGTGACTGAAAACGAAGACCTATACTGTGCCATATTGCCCACAGCCACCCAGTACGCACGCAATTCCATATTCTCAGGTCTGACACCATTGCAGATAAAACAAATGTATCCCCAGTATTGGGTGGAAGAAGAGGAAGACGAAGGTAAAAACTTGTATGAAGAAGACCTCATAAAAACACAAATAGATCGATTCAGAAAGAAATACACCTATAGTTACCACAAAATCAACGACAGCGTCACTGGAGAAAAATTTGTGGGACAGATGTCGCAAATAATGAACAACCAGCTGAATGTGGTGGTATTCAACTTTGTGGATATGCTATCACACGCCCGCACCGATTCAAAAATGATACGGGAGCTGGCCTCTGACGATGCGGCCTACCGTTCCCTCACCTTATCCTGGTTCAAGCACTCTTCCATTTTGGATTTTTTCAAATATCTGGCCGACAAAGGAGTAAAAATAATCATCACCACCGACCATGGAACCATAAAAGTAAACAATGCCATAAAGGTGGTAGGCGACCGCAACACCAATACAAATCTGAGATACAAGGAAGGTAAAAACTTGGCCTATAATGCCAAAGAAGTGTTTGCTGTAACAAAACCAGGAAACATAGGATTGCCATCGCCAAACGTAAGCACGCACTATATTTTTTCGTGCAACGATGATTTTTTTGCTTATCCCAACAATTACAACTACTATGTGCAATATTACAAATCAACCTTCCAACATGGCGGAGTCTCGATGGAAGAGATGTTGGTTCCTCTCATAACCCTACGGGGTAAATGAAGTCAAGACGACCTCCCCACACGGCAATAGGCAACATACAAAAAAATCCTGATTCTAACGAATCAGGATTTTTTTGTATGTTAATACGACCAGAAGTCAAAAATCAGGCATCATAGGTAAAATGTCCAAATTCACTATCAATTTCCACCGAAGCCTTATCCGCCTTTTCTACATGTCCCACAATCTGGGCATCAATACCAAAAGACTTGGTGATATCAATCACTTGTTGAGCGTTCTCTGGAGCCAGATATACCTCCATGCGGTGTCCCATATTAAACACTTTATACATCTCATGCCAATCAGTTCCACTTTGTTCCTGAATGGTCTTGAACAAAGGAGGAACTGGGAACATATTGTTCTTGATAACTTTCAGATTTTTGACAAAATGCAAAATCTTGGTTTGGGCACCACCTGAACAGTGAATCATGCCATGCACCTGAGGACGCATCTCATCGAGCAACTTCTTGATTACTGGAGCATACGTCCGGGTTGGAGAAAGAACCAACTTGCCCGCATCGAGCGGAGAATCCTTGACAACATCAGTCAATTTCAGTTTGCCAGAATAAACCAACTCTTCAGGTACTTTAGCATCATAGCTTTCAGGATACTTCTTTGCAAGATACTTTGCAAAGACATCGTGACGAGCAGAAGTCAGTCCATTACTTCCCATACCGCCATTGTATTCCTTTTCGTAGTTAGCCTTGCCATATGATGACATACCCACAATAACATCGCCAGGACATATATTGCCATTATCTATCACATCAGACCTCTTCATACGACAAGTAACGGTGCTGTCCACAATAATAGTGCGAACCAAATCGCCCACATCAGCAGTCTCACCGCCAGTTGCATAAACACCGACCCCCATGCTGCGAAGTTCGGCCAACAATTCGTCAGTACCATTAATGATGGCACTAATCACCTCCCCAGGCACCAAAAGTTTGTTACGACCAATAGTGGAAGATACCAAAATATTGTCAGTGGCACCCACACAAAGCAAATCGTCAATATTCATAATCAGCGCATCCTGCGCAATGCCTTTCCAAACAGAGAGGTCACCCGTCTCTTTCCAATAAAGATAAGCCAACGACGACTTGGTGCCAGCACCGTCAGCATGCATTATATTACAATAGTCAGAATCCCCCCCCAGTATATCAGGAATAATCTTGCAAAAAGCGGTTGGAAAAACTCCCTTATCAATATTTTTGATGGCATTGTGCACATCTTCCTTTGTTGCGGAAACGCCGCGAAGAATATAGCGTTGGTCAGTCATTGTTATTAATTATAAATATGCCTGCAAAATTAGCTTAATTTTTCAAGTAAAGCAAAAATACGTAACTTTACACGCAGAAGAAACAAAATTCAAAATAATGTGGAAGGACTTCTTATACTTCACAAAGAACGAGAGAATTGGTACATTGGTCTTGATTGGCCTGATTGCAGCGGCAATGATTGTCAGAATGGTAATAATTCCCTATATTGAAAGCAAAAACACAGCGCAGCCCCTCCCTCCCGAATATGCAAAGCAGGTAGCAGCACTAGCAAAGAATATGGAAGGAAGCAATCATCAGCTAAAAAAATTCAATCCTTGTCAAAGTGATTCTTCAGATTTTTCAAAATTAGGAATAAAAGAAAAAGACATCAAATATTTAATTGACCTGCGTCATCAGACAGGAAATGATGAAACCTATATAGAACTATTCATAGAATGGGCCAGTGAAAACGACCCTGAATTGCTGCCATACATAAAAATAGAAGAATAAAACCTAAATGTCGGTTTCAGTCTGAGCCTCCAAATCTTCCACTTTTTCCACATTGTAGCCACAATATTTGCAAAATTTGGAATCCTTATCAATGGGTTTTCCGCAATGGGGGCAACTCATACTTTTACGCTTTCGCTCCATATTAACCATAGAAACCGTAAAAATGCCCGTAGGGACAGCCAAAACGGTGTAGCCAATAAGCATAACCACCCCAGCCAGAAAGCGACCAAGAGTAGTTACAGGTGCTATATCACCATACCCCACAGTAGTCATGGTAACTGTAGCCCAATAAATACTGTTGGGAATACTATTAAAATTATCACCATTTTTTCCATGTTCCACCATAAACATAATGGTCCCGATAGAAACGACCATCACCACAGCAAACATAAAAAAGACCACAACCTTATGCATACTATCGCGAAGAGACTGCAACAGAATGTGACCTTCAGCCATATAATCAAAAAGCTTGAAAATTCGGAACACACGCATCAGGCGAAACATACGCATCACCAACAATCCATGGGCTGCAGGAAAAATAAAAGCCAAATAAGAAGGAAAAGTGGAAAGAAAATCAATAATGCCAAAAAAACTGAACGCATATTCCCGCGCCTGCTGGGCACAATATAGACGCATAAAATACTCCAAAGTGAAAAAGGCCGTAAAAATCCATTCAAGTAAATGCATAAAAGGTCTCCACGACAATGGCAACCAACATCCACTCTCAAGCATCACAATAATCACACTCAAAAGAATGAACGAAATCAGTACAAAATCAAAGAGACGTCCCAAACGGGTATCCGTATCGAACACAATACGATGCACCTTAGCCTTAAACTTGGCATTGTGCATAAAAGCATACCAATGAATGCTCAAATTGTGAAACAAACCGACTCCCATATCACTTATTATTTACGAATGTCGATAGAAGGCACTTTGAACTTGGAAATTTCAGACACCCAACCTGCCCGTTTCTTTGATACATGTTTCTCAAATTTGGAAATTGAAGAATAAGAACGTTGAACCCATTCAAACACCAATACATGACTCCCCTTCTTGACATAACGGAACACAGAATGCTGAGCCACCAACACATTACCGCCTTGCTCTAGTTCCGAAAAATAATCAAATATAACATCAGAAGTTGGCTTTGTATTGGTACGATAAAAGAAATTGACTTGAGACTCCTGTTTGGCAAGGGTCAATTCATCTTCTTTTGCCTTAACAATCGCATCAAAACTCTTATTGGTAATATAATAAATTGAAAATTTTTCTGAGAATCGAGTCAATGGAGAATTTTTAGGCAAAAAGTCCTCTATATAAGTATTGGCTGGCGAATTGGCACTCCAACGCAAATAATAATCAACGCCATCAAAAGAGACCTGATTAAGACCAAAATAATTTTGAGTGGCAAAAGACGTAATGGTCACACACCAAAATGCACAAAAAAGAAGGACACACTTATTCAAGAAACTCATATATATATCAATATTAAATTATGACTGCAAAAATAAAGAATAAATAAGAGATAAAAAAGCACCTAACAGAGAGGCTATTCCCCCAACCAATCGATATAAAAAAAGCTCTCCGCAAAAGCGGAAAGCTTAAAAGTGACTCCGATAGGGTTCAAACCTACAACCTGCTGATCCGTAGTCAGCTACTCTATTCAGTTGAGCTACGAGGCCATTTCATTTCTGAATTGCGGTGCAAAGATAGCATGAACATTCAGAAAAAACAAATATATTTTAAAAAAAATGACGGAAAACAAGCCTTAGTCAACCGAAACAAATTTATTATATACAGCCTTCAACTTATTGCCCATTACCAAATACACGCGATTTTCAAGAGGATGAAGCACATACCGTGCACACCAATCCATCTCACTGATAACAATGGTCAATACAATGGCCAACAACGCAAGCAACCCTGTACTACTGTTCAGCCAATAGTCAGCATAAGCATAAAAAGCATCACCAACGGGAGAAGCTTCAGTCAACAAATACACCACAAACACACCGCTGGCAAGACTGTTAATAAAACGGTTTGGACTGATTCTTATGTTTTTAAAAACAAAAAACATAAACACTGCAGAAATGATAGCCAACGGATTGGAATAAAAGAAAAAATAGTGGTGCCAACGTTCTGGAATGATCAGGACTGTTAAAACATTCAGCAGCAGCAATCCCAAGAATAGTAACAACGTACGCCTACGACAAGACGTAAACCAAGACTCACTATACTTATGAATGTAACGTCCCAACAAATACATGAAAATAAAATTAAAAGTGGAATGGTCATATCCACAAATACAAGGGAACAAACCAAAAATGGAAAAAAACAACACGCACAAAATCAGTGTAAACTGGAACCTGTTGATTCTCTCAATACCGGCATTCAGCAATGGCGCATAAAGCAGCAATGCAAAATATTCACAAGCGAACCAGGCCTTTGACACAGGGCCCCCAATTGGCATCAGTAGCGCATTGAGCAATTGAAGCGGGTCATATGTTCCATGAATAACCGCCAGCACCACCCCCACCAAGGAACAAAGCAGACAAGTGATGTAAAAGGAAAATATTTTCTTTGGTTTATAACTGACTCCAAAATAACCGGAAATAAACACGAACGTATTTACGTGAAAAAAAAGAATTGAAAGAACTGACAAATCAACATAATCGGACAATGTCCAATTGGATGAAAACACATGATACTTACCATGAACCAACAGGTGCCAAAGAACTATCATTATCATCAGTACAATGCGCAATAACTCAATATTGGAGAATCGCCCCTTTATGGTCTCACTTTTCGTTGATGTAATAGTGTCAACTGCAACAAATTCATTTTCTGCTTCCATCTTGCATTATATTGTTCGCAACAAATATAATAAAAAACATCCAGTTCACCCAAACCGACAAATTTTGAATCAACAATCCGATGTGTAATATAAAAAACACATTATTTGACTTATATTTGCAAAAAGGAATACAAAACCAATGGATACAAACAAAATCATAAAAATATGGGCATACGTGGTAACCTTTCTGTTGGCCTGTTGCATTATATATGGAATAACCGATGCCATCATATACAACAAGAAGGACACTTGGCTAATGATGCATAAGGGTGCCGTAGTATCCTCGGCCTGCTGGTTTGCATTCATGCTATTCTTAAACATGGCATTTCAGTTTTGCAAAGAACAAGGCCGAAAAAGATGGGGAGATACCTACACTCAATACTGGATAGGAATAAATGCCTTGCAGTTGGTAATGATTTTTGTGGTCTGCATTGCGCTGGGAGACCCGACCATCGGTGTTTTTCTAGTTGTCTCAGCCATTCCATTTGCATTAGCAAGTGCCCTGATGTCACAAAGACAAAAAAAAGAGAAAGAGCAGATTCGTAAAAGAATAAGAAAAGAATTGGCAGAAAAAGAAGATTTCTCTTGAAATGAAAAAATAAAATTATTAACTTAGAGGGTCATATCTGCGATGTGCACAAACACATTCAGAAGATAGACAAAACCAATAAACAAAACTCTAGGATTAAAGAGGATGGAAAAAAACTTGAAAATCTCGTTTTACATAGTAGCAATTATAGCTCTATGTCTGATAAATCTTTTTTTATGGATATTCTACGGCAGAATGTCCAATTGGTTTATTTGGCATAAAAATGAAGTTGCCATATCTGCGGGATATTTTGCCTTTTTGTGTTTAATGACGGCCATAGTCTACCTCACGAGCCGCAGATTCAGACGGGACCAAAACAAATACGAATGGTTGTCGTTTTGCACACTGCGCATCACCGCAGGTTCCTTTGTTGTAATGCAGATGATGAGTTACACATATATCCAGGACATTCATTTTCTGTCACTGCTTTGCCTTATGATAGGAGCATCTCTTCCTTTTGCTGCAATAGCTGTTATTGCCCACGTCACAGCCCGCAAATCAGACTCCAATTACGATGAGGAATTCTGATAAAGACAAGAGAGACTATAAATGCCAGTAGTATTACAGATTGAGAAGAAATTGACTATATTTGCAAATATGATAATCACAAACCGGATATAAGGTTTTACAACTGGTGTCCATAGATAAAATAAAAATGAAAAGGCTAATCATATTTACAATAACCACCCTCTTGGGCATGATTGGGATTCAGGCCCAACACATCACCAGCAGAGGCGACTATCTGGAAGGCACCAGCTACATCTCAACATCCAGAATAAAAGTAATCGACACAAGATGCCGATATGCTGGGGAAGTGTCGCTAAGCATGGATTATGTAAAATTGAAAGGTAATGGGCACGCCATCAACGATGGAGAATACTATACCATACAGATGAACTTTTATGAAAGAAATATCGGACAAAAAGTTTTGCTGAAATGCAAAGATGGCAAAGTGATTGAATTGAAAACCACAAGCCTACAAAGAGACCCTTTTGTTCAGATATATTGGATAAAAGAAAACAAAGTGGAAGAAATCATAAATGGACACATTACCAAAATAAGAATACAGACCAACAAGGGGTTTGTTGATAGAGATGTAAAGGATGATGAGTTTTCTCTGGGCGTAAAAAAATGTCATAACCTGTTACAACACGAAAAAAAGGAAGAAGAAAAATTTGATGCAGGATTTTAAGAGACCGAACCAAAACATAAGAAACAAAAACAATATAAAAAAAATAAACAGGCCTCTATTCCGTTACAAATATAGACGAAAGTCAAATAATTCCGCATTTCATCATTGGCAGTGCTGAATATGCAGACAAAAACAATAAACGACAACTGATAAATTAAGAGAACCTATTATACACAACTATAAAAAACAGTATCTTCACCAATGATAAACGTCAAGAAGAAGACAATAAAAATCAAGACAGCAGGAACCATTCAATCACTGCTGACAGCCGAAGAATGTGCCCAAACAAGGTGTTTAAAACTGGAAGGCCCATTAAGTAGAGAGGATTTAATCTTTCTGAATGAATTGGAATTGGACGAACTAGACCTGAAAAAAACCGAAATAGGAGATAACATCGACTTATTTGTCAAGGGTTTCAGACATATAAAGTGCATCCTGTTTCCCGATGACATCACTGATTTGGAAGAATATACACTCTCATTCTGTCGAGGTCTTGAGAAGGTGTGTCTGCCCGCCAAATTGAAAAAAATTGGGGATCACACTTTCAGCTATAGTAAGAATCTGAAAGAAATATCGATTGATGCAAACAATCAAAGCTATCAGACTATAGACAACATCGTATATGACAAATCAGGCAAAAGACTTTGTTACTGTAACGAAAGCAGAGAAGGCATATTTACAGTAAACAAGGGCATAGAAAAACTGTCGGGTGATTCTTTCCGAGGTTGTTCTCTCCTAACAAAAATATCTCTGCCTGACAGTTTACAGGAAATTGGGCCATGCGCTTTTATGGAATGCGAAGGACTGACGGAAATAGTAATACCCGATGGCGTAACAACTCTGAAAACAAACACATTCTTTGGATGTTCTAAACTTAGCAAAATAACATTACCCTCCACTCTGAACAAGATTGACAATGAATGTTTCGAAAAATGCTCATCGCTCACCGAAATTCATTTGCCCGCTACAGTATGCAGTTTGACCAATCCATTTGGAGAATGTTCCAAGCTGGAACATATATATGTAGATTCCAACAGCAAGACATTCAAAGACATAGATGGCGTATTGACTGACAAAGAAGGCAAAAACCTGATATCATACCCAGGAGGCAAAAAAGGGACCTACCAAGTACCCAATGGAATTATTCATATAAAAGACTTTGCATTTGAGTTTTGCAGAAAATTATCGAACTTGATTGTTGATGAAGGGACAACCAGCATTGGCAAGAGAGCCTTCAGAGCTTGCTTTGAGCTCTCCAGGATAGAACTGCCTAGCACAATGACACGGATTGGAGACCGCGCATTTGACTGCTGTTCCTATATGACCTCATTCATTTGCAAATCAGTCACTCCTCCGCAATGCCATAAAAACACATTCAGCTTTGTGAACACCGACGACTGTCCATTGTATGTACCTCAAGATTCTATAGAATTTTATAAAAAAGCCGAGGGCTGGAATTTATTTGTCAATATTTTTCCTTTGTCCGATAAGGAATAAAAGCCCCAAAGATGTACAGAACAATCCTTTTATATTTCCTTTCCATTATTTTGAATTTAGGTATCACCTATGCCCAAAATTCCGAAACGATACGAAATAAAGAGGCTGGACATCTGAGCACATGCCTTTCAGAAAAGCAATGGGAAAACGCCGAAGTCCTCATTATAAGAGGAGACATCAACAAAGATGATATACGATTTATAGCCCAAACAGCCAAGGAGCATCAGCACCTGAAAAGCATAGACCTCAGCCATACCAATCTTAGAGAACTCGGATTAGGCCTATTTGACGGATGCTGCAGTCTGGCTAAAGTCAAATTACCCAAGACGCTGAAAACCATAGGGAAAAATGCCTTTAGAAACTGTAAAGAATTAGAGGTGATTATGCTACCTTCCAAGGTAACCAGCATCGGCACAGAAGCATTTGATGGTTGCATCAATTTGCCTTCCATTACCATACCCAAAAATGTTGGCTGGATTGGAAACAACGCTTTCAGCAACTGTCCAAAACTGAAAATAATAAAAGTGAAAAAAGGGAATACCGAATTTTATGAAAAAGATGGACATCTGTACACTCGGAACGGAAATATAATATGGTAAAAGGAACACTGATAGAAGATTAAGAGAACACTTTTTGCAAGAACAGAAAAAAACAAGTAACTTTACAAGAAGAAACACTTTAAATATAAAACTAAATATGATGAAAAAATTTATATTTACCGTATGCTCGCTACTTACAGCCACCCTGCTGATGGCCCAAGTAAGCAAAGAGGTGACCACCACTGCACCCAATACGCTCAAGACCCAATTGCCTATGCCGGTATGGGGCACCATCACCAATCTAAAGATAAATGGGCCATTGGGAGAAGGCGATATTTTATTTCTCAGCAATGTAGCCAAAGCCACCAGCACACTGAGCGAGCTTGACATGAGCAATGCCACTGATTTGATGCTGATTGGCAAAAATTCATTTAATGGACTCAAGAGTCTGAAGTCAATCAGCCTGCCTGCCAGTGTCAATACGATAGAAGAAAAAGCATTTATGGACTGCTCCAATCTGTCTACAGTCAATCTCCCGGCATCAGGTCTAACCACAATCGGCAACCGTGCCTTTGCAAACGATACACTGATAAGCAGCCTCACATTACCAGCTACTCTTGGCAGCATTGACCCCGTTGCATTCAATGGATGTTCACATCTGTATGAGTTCAGCGTAGCTGCTGGCAGTTCTTACCTCTCGGCTATAGGAGGTGTGCTCTACACTAAAGAAGATCAAACCCTTGTGTGCTACCCTATGGCTCGTACCGAAGAAAACTACAGCATACCAGAAGGCACTGTTCACATCGGCGAAAATGCCTTTTCAGACTGCAAAGCACTTAAAATGATAGAGATGCCAGCCAGCGTCAAGACCATCGGGAAAAAATCATTTGAAAACTGCTCTGGCTTGAGCAATATGATTGTAGGTGACAACGTGACCACTATTGGCGATTATGCATTCAGTGGATGCAAAGGCCTTACCGCTGTGGTATTGTCCTATCGGCTCAAGACACTTGGCGATGGCGTATTCCTCAACTGCTGCAACATCACCAGTTTGCGTTGTGAAGGTTCCATTCCTGCCACTTACAGTTCCTTGGTCAATCCTTTCTTCTCCGACGACCCCACCATCTGCTCAATCAAGCCAGACCTCTGCGTTTTATCCGTTCCCAATACGGGTCTTGCAAAATACAAAACAGCTGAAGGATGGAAGAGTTTTACCAACATCGAAGGATTCCAAGTCGGTAAATAACTTTCACGGGTTCCCATTACAAATAACAGGTATAGCATCATGAATTTATTTGGCCGACGCGAGAGCGATAATGTGGACGACCGCCGAGGAATGGGCGGAGGTGCCAAAGCAGGGCTGGGCATTGGCGGCATGATAGTGGTTGCCATCATCACACTGTTGATGGGTGGCAACGCCACTGACGTGCTACAAAATACGGGACTGATGAGTGGCAGTACACAGACTCAACAAGGCACCTACCAACCCACAAAAGAGGAAGAGGAACTTGCAAAATTCAGCAAACAGATTCTTGCCAGCACCGAAGACATCTGGACAGCCGAATTTCAACGGATGGGCAAGACCTATACCCCACCCAAATTGGTCCTTTACACAGGGTCGATACAGACAGGATGCGGCAATGGAGATGCCTCGACTGGGCCTTTCTACTGCTCGGCTGACCAATGCATCTATCTGGATCTCTCTTTTTTAGCCACAATGAAACAGCAACTGGGTGCAGGTGGAGACTTTGCCAATGCTTACGTCATTGCCCACGAAGTAGGCCACCATGTCCAATATCTGCTGGGCACTCTTGATGCCGCCCACCAGCAAATGGCACAGGAGAGCGAAAAGGAAAGCAACCGGACCAGCGTGCGCATTGAGTTGCAAGCAGACTTCTATGCAGGTGTTTGGGCCTATCACGAAGAGGAACGATTCAAATCGCTGGAGGCGGGAGACATAGAAGAAGCGCTAAGTACAGCTGGAGTAATTGGAGACGATTACCTGCAAAATAAAGCCCAAGGCTATACTGTGCCCGATGCCTTCAACCATGGCACCTCAGAACAACGTGTGAAATGGCTGAAGAAAGGACTCAGCACTGGTAATATGGACGACGGCGACACTTTCAGCCTGCCATATAGTGACCTGTAAAACGAACAATAAACAAGATAATGCAGGAGGGGCATATCAACGATGTGTCCCTCCTGCACATTATATAAAAAAGAGATACCAAATATGCTGACCGAAGATACCATTTGCGCCATATCCACCGCACCCGGCAAAGGCGGAATAGCCATAGCCCGCGTATCGGGCAAGGAGGCCATCACCATTACCGACCGACTGTTCAGAGCTGCAAGACCAGGAAAAACACTGACCCAGGCTCACAGCCAGACTCTGACCTATGGCGACATTGTGGATACCGATGGCAAAGTGATTGATACTGTATTGGTATCAGTGTTCAGGGCTCCCCACTCTTTTACAGGCGAGGATTCTACAGAGATTTCGTGTCATGGTTCACTCTATATACAGCAACAGATATTACGGCGACTCATTGACTGCGGATGCCGAATGGCTCAGCCTGGCGAATATACCAAACGCGCCTTCATGAATGGCAAGATGGACCTAAGCCAAGCAGAGGCGGTGGCCGACCTTATCGCCTCCAACTCGGCAGCATCTCATCGTGTTGCCATGAATCAGATGAGAGGAGGCTTTTCTCGTGAACTGGCCGACCTCAGGGCATCTTTGCTCAAATTCGTGTCGTTAATTGAACTTGAACTGGACTTCAGCACCGAGGACGTGGAATTTGCCGACAGACAACAGTTGACAGACTTGGTGCACACCATTCAGCACAAAATAAGTCGTCTGTCCGATTCATTCAGTCTGGGCAATGCCATCAAAAACGGTATTCCCGTTGCCATAGTGGGTGAAACCAACGTAGGTAAATCGACTTTGCTCAACTGGCTGCTCAACGAGGACAAGGCTATTGTGTCGGACGTGAAAGGAACAACCAGAGACGTGATAGAAGACACTTTTATATATGGAGGCGTTCAGTTTCGTCTGATTGATACGGCAGGACTGCGCACGACCAACGACAAAGTGGAAAAAATGGGCATTGAACGCTCGTACAAAAAAATGGAAGAGGCTTCCATCGTGCTTTTAATGATAGATGCCACCACTCCAGCTAAGGATGCCGCACAATTCATCAACGCCCATCTGCCAAGATTGAATGGAAAAGAAGTGATAGTGCTGATAAACAAGCAGGATGCCATAGACAAGACACAACAGGAAGCACTGGAGGCCATAGCACTACCCGGCACACACTGTCAACGGCTCTTCGTCTCAGCCAAAGAGAATCAGAACAAGAAAGCACTGCTGGATACTTTGCTCAGTCTGAGCCACATCAATGAAACCGATGATGACAGCACCATTGTGACCAATATGCGCCACTATGAGGCACTGCAACGTGCTCTTGAAGCCATCAACCGTGTATCAGGCGGGCTGGACCTTGGGCTGTCGGGTGATTTGCTCAGCCGCGACATCCACGACTGTATTGATGCCCTAGGAGAAATAACTGGAGAAATAAGCAATGATGAGGTATTAGGAAATATTTTTGAACATTTCTGCATAGGTAAGTAATTGATTATCAGTAACTTAGGCTACTTAGTTGTAACCATTAATAACCTCCTCATTTTGAGGGGGTTTTCTTTTTAACACTTACCAGTTGATATTTGTTGGTATCAATTATTCCATATACTTTTGGCTCAAATTTCATTCCTGCCCCTCAAAAACGAGCAACAGTTGATACAAATTTGTAATAGATGATACAACGTGAGACGCTGTGAGAATCACAACTCTACGCCACTCGTCTATTATGGGTACAATTGTGAGACGCTGTGAGACGCTATGAGACGCTATGAGACAAAAGTGTAGACTTAAATAGATACCTCATATGAACATCATCAAGCATTGTAAGTGTTGTGGAGTTCAGTTCGTTGCGCATAGAATGGCAACGCTGTACTGTTCCAAAGCATGCAACGCAAAGGCAACAAGAGTTCGTAAAAAAAAGAACCTTGAGAAAGAGTATCAGGAGCTCCAAGATGACATAGAACTGTCACAGGAGACAACTGCTGCTCCTGCCGAATTTCTAAGCCCTTCTCAAGCAGCAATACTGCTTGGGGTTAGTCGTGCTACCATATATAGGTATGCACTTGCCGGGACTATCAAAGCTGTTCAATTTAGAGGTTTGACTATTATTAGAAAGTCTGATATCGAGAAGGCTTTTGACAATGCTCCTGATTATAAGAAACGTCCATCGTTTAGCAAGAAGAAAGAAGATTCAGAATACTACACTACCAGTGAAATCTCAGAGAAATATCATATTAGGCGCAAGGCTATTTTAGCTCGTTGTGAACGTTTCAACATTCCTAAGGTCTATGAAGGACGTAATACCTTCTTTAAGAAAGCTTACGTTGATGCTCATTTTGCTGAGTTGATTGAAGAAATCGACTTGGCCAACTATTACACCACCCAGCAGATCATGGAGAAATTCAATATGTCGAAGCCCAATGTCCTTACCTTCGTCTATAGGAATAACATCCCTCGCATTAATCGTGGAAAATTGGTTTATTACTCTAAAGTCCA
>OCVT010000081.1_pt1 | contig 29621 bp, 22 predicted proteins | sample 1539111 | NCBI WGS metagenome assembly OCVT01 (sample SAMEA3991482, study PRJEB22521) | metagenome | biome: anthropogenic terrestrial biome; feature: sewage plant; material: raw primary sludge | place: Sweden | collected 2012-09-26 | reverse complement strand
ATATATGGGATTTCGTTAACTCTATTGTGGAGTTCAACAGATACACAAATTCTCCAGTAGCAAATTATAAGGGTAAACTTTATAACTTGCCGTTCAACATGAACACATTTTACCAGATGTGGGGAGTAACAACACCAGATGAAGCTCAGGCTAAGATTGACGAGCAGAAAGCTGAAGCTGTAGCTAAGATGAAAGCAGAAGGTGCAACAGAACCAAGAAACCTTGAAGAACAGGCTCAAACTCTTATCGGTAAAGATATATACGAGAAACTTATCAAGGGATATACAGAGAAGCAATGGGGAAGAAAATGCACAGAGTTGCCGGCTTTCATCATTAAAAGACTTCCTGTAAGAATGGTTTTCGACAATAATTACTTCAATGACACCTATCAGGGTATTCCTATCGGTGGATATAATAAACTTATTGACGGATTACTTGATGGCGTGGAATGTCATAAAAACATTGATTTCTTTGATTTAAGAAACGATATCAATAAAAACGAAGACGGAAGTTTCACTCTTGACGCATCAAAGAATACAGCTCTTGGAAACAATTCTTACAGCTTCGGAAAGATAGTTTTCACAGGACAGATTGATGAATTCTATGATTACAAATACGGAAAACTAAACTTCCGTACAGTAAGATTTGAACAGGAAATCATAGACAAACCTAACTATCAGGGAAATGCTGTGATAAACTATACGGAAGCAGAAGTGCCTTACACACGCGTGATTGAGCACAAGCATTTCGAGATGTTCGGACAAAAGATAAATGACTGTCCAAAGACGGTTGTATCAAAAGAATATTCTACAGAATGGAAAGATGGAATGGAACCATATTATCCTGTAAACGACAAGATAAACAATGAACTCGCTGAGAAATATCGCACGCTGGCTGCAAAGGAAAGCAACGTGATATTTGGTGGAAGACTTGCCGAATATAAATATTATGACATGGCACCTGTAGTGGAAAACGTGATGAAACTGTTTAAATAAAGCAGCAATAATATAATAAATGGCAAACTTGCTTACGCATAACAGCGATAAACAAGTTTGCCATTTTGTTTAATATCACATATCAAGCCAATTACCTACAATCTTCTTGCCTTCGGGAGTAAGCACACTCTCTGGGTGAAACTGGATGCCATGAATGTCATAGTGCTTATGTTTCAATCCCATGATGCAGCCATCATCACTCACAGCCGTAACCTCAAGGCTATCAGGGAATCCAGTTTTATCTACAGCCCAACTATGATAGCGACCTACATCAAAACGCTTTGGAAGTCCTGCAAAGATTTCATCATTACCAAACTGTGTTATCGGAGTTGCTACACCATGATAAACTTCATCAAGATTAATCAACTTGCCACCAAAAGCCTCAGCGATAGCCTGATGTCCAAGACACACTCCTAGCATTGACTTGCGTCCCGCATAATGCTTAATAACGTCAAGAAGCAGACCAGCCTCTGAAGGAATACCAGGTCCAGGACTGAGAATAATCTTATCGAACGTCTCAAGTTGATTCAACTGAAACCTATCATTACGATATACTGTAACTTCAGCGCCCAACTCTTTTACAAGATGCGCAAGATTATATGTAAATGAATCATAGTTATCAATGATAACTATCTTCTTGCCATCAACCTTTTCATTATCGGCAGAAGTTTCTATTCTATTATAATATTCACTCATAAAAATTAATATAAATAGGGATTCAACAATAAAGTACCAACTAAAGGTTCTCGGCAATATGAATTGCCTTTACCAATGCTCCTAATTTATTGTCACTCTCTTCCAACTCATAATTATCATTACTCTTAGCAACGATGCCACTTCCTGCCTGAAACCACAACTCACCATTACGGCTGATGAAAGTACGGATGACGATTGCCTGATTAAGTTCACCGGTGAGTCCGATGAAACCTATACAACCACCATAAGCTCCCCTATTATGCGGTTCCAAGTCTGAAATAATCTGCATGGCACGCACCTTTGGAGCACCGCTTAATGTTCCGGCTGGGAAAGTATCAATAAACTCTCTGATGCTATTTGCACCTTCATTAAGCGTTCCGCTTACACGACTTACAAGATGAATCACATGACTATAAAACTGCATATCCTTATAGAAATCAACTTTCACGTCATGGCAATTACGGCTTAAATCATTACGTGCCAAATCAACCAACATCACATGTTCGGCATTCTCCTTTGGATCGTTACGCAAAAATATCGCATTCTTCTTATCCTGTTCTATATCGCCAGTACGCTTTGTTGTTCCCGCAATAGGATCAATATATGCCTTGTCACCAACGATACGATTATGAGTTTCAGGAGACGATCCGAATATGCGGAAGCCTCCGAAATCAAAATAAAACAGGTATGGACTTGGATTTATAGAACGCAAAGCACGATACAACTTAAAATCGTCACCCTCGTATCTCTGGATGAAACGACGAGAGATGACAATCTGAAATACATCTCCACGCAGACAATGCTTAACACAACGGCGCACATTAGCCTTATGCTCATCATCGGTAAGAGTAGATGTAGTATCGCCAACAGGTTTGAAACTATATGGCTTTATATTCTGCTTATTCATAGCACGCAAAATATCAGCTATGGCAGAAGAGTCTTCAGCCAAACTTACAATCTGCATACTGTTGTTGAAATGGTCGAAAACAATAACATCCCTATACATTATATAATAGATGTCGGGAGCATCATTCTTTTCCATCGTAGCATCCTTTACATCGATGTCTTCAAAATAGCGAACGGCATTGAAAGTGGTATAACCATAAAGACCACAGAAGTCTTTACCTTCACCTTCAACATTAAAATGACCAATGAAATCATTTATGGCATCGGCAACAGCTTCCTTTGCCCTACCCTTTACAGACGTGTCGATAATCTTTTCGTCAACGGTTCCGTCAGGGTATGTGCTACGGATAACGCCATGAGCCACCTGAATGTTAGCCATTGGGTGAATGCCGATGAAACTTCTGGAATTATCATTTCCATGATAATCAGAACTCTCCATCAATGCACTTTGAGGATAGATGTCGCGCAACCTCATATACACAGCAACGGGTGTATAAAGATCGGCAAGAATCTTCTCAGTATGTGTGGTATAATTAAAAATCTCCATATTCTTTAGCCATTTTCTTATTAGTTAGATATGTCTCCACATCCTTATCTCCACGACCACTGACTGTCAACACAACGATGTCATCAGGTTTGAAGGTGAGCTTCTTCAATGTAGCAACAGCATGTGCACTCTCAATAGCTGGTATGATACCTTCCATGCGAGTAAGTTCATATCCGGCATATATAGCCTCATCATCATTAATAGCAAACACCTTTGTACGACCGCTTTTGGCAAGTTGTGCATGCATTGGTCCTATGCCAGGATAATCAAGACCAGCACTAATAGTGAAAGCCTCTTTAATCTGTCCGTCATCAGTCTGCATAACGAGTGTACGGGCTCCATGAATAATACCCTCTGTACCACAGTGCATTGTGGCAGCAGTGTAATCAGTATCTATTCCATGTCCACCAGCTTCAGCAAGAACCATCTTCACACGTGAGTCATCAACATAATGATATATTGTACCCGCAGCATTAGAGCCTCCACCAACACAAGCGATAAGATAATCAGGATAGTCACGACCTATCTTCTCTTCAAGTTGCCATTTAAGTTCCTTTGATATCACACTCTGCATTCTTGCAACGATATCAGGATAAGGGTGTGGTCCCATCGTAGAACCGACAATATAGAATGTGTCTTGAGGATGACAACACCAGTCACGTATTGCCTCGGAACAAGCATCACTAAGGGTCATGTTTCCTGTTGTGACAGGATGCACTTTAGCACCCAACATGCGCATGCGTTCTACATTGGTATGCTGGCGTTCAACATCAGTTTTGCCCATGAATATCTCACATTCCATATTCATCAGTGCGCACACGGTAGCAGTGGCTACACCATGCTGTCCAGCTCCTGTTTCGGCAATGATACGACTTTTGCCCATCTTCTTTGCCATCAAAATCTGACCGACTGTATTGTTTATCTTATGAGCACCGGTATGATTAAGGTCCTCACGTTTAAGATAGAGTTTGCAGCCATACTTCTCACTCATTCGCTTTGCATAATACAAAGGAGAAGGACGACCGACATAATCTTTCAGCAACTGATAGTATTCGTCTTGAAACTCCTTGCTCTCTATGATTGGAATATACGCATCCTGAAGATCGTGTACACATTTATATAATATCTCTGGAACATAGGCACCGCCAAACTGTCCGTAGAATCCTTGTTTATCTGGTTTATTCATAACTTATTTCTTTAAAGCATCATACAGTTTATCTATTGCTATCTCTGGGCTGCCAGTATCATTAAGTAAGGTAACAAACTTACTTCCAATGATAGCACCCGAAGCATTATTCTGCGCACTCTCCAAAGTCTGTTTATTACTTATTCCAAATCCTATCATGCGTGGAGTCTTTAGATTCATGGCATTAATGCGCTCGAAATAAGCAACCTTATCATCATTGAAATTACTCTGCGCTCCGGTGATACTTGCAGAACTTACCATATAAATAAATCCATCGGTATTATCATCTATGAAGCGGATGCGCTCCTCACTTGTTTCGGGAGTAATCATCATGATTACACGTATGTCATATTTATCAGCAATAGGTTTCACGACTTCAAGATAATCCTTGAAAGGAAGGTCAGGGATAATGCAACCACTTGCTCCGCTTTCGACACAACTCTTAAAGAATTTCTCTATGCCATAATACATGATGACATTGAGATAGCCCATCATAACCAATGGAATATTTACCTGATTCTTGATTTCGGCGAGTTGAGCAAACAACTTACTAAGAGTCATACCATTTTTTAGAGCCTTTGTTGCAGCCGACTGAATGACAGGACCATCAGCAAGAGGATCACTAAAAGGAATACCAACTTCGATCATGTCAATGCCTCGCTTCTGCAAAGTCATTATTACATCGGCTGTACCTTCAAGAGTTGGATAACCTGCACAAAAGTAAAGAGACAACAACTTGCGGTCTTTTACTTCACTGAAAAGTTTATTAATTTTATTCATACGCCTTTTAACTGTGAGATGAATGTACGCAAAAGATCTACATCTTTCATTGCCGGTTCAGTCTCAAATCTGCTATTAATATCTATACCTACACACTTTGGATGATGAAAGTTCTTTACCCGTTCTACATCATCAGGACCTATTCCGCCACTAAGCAGGAAAGGAGTGTTCCCATCATAACGCTCAAGCAACGACCAATCAAAATGTTTGCCACTTCCACCGACTGTATCACATTTGGTATCGAATAGAAACATATCTACATGTCCCTCATATTCCTTATATTTATCAATATCTTCAGGAGTGGTTATACTCAATGCCTTTATTATTTTTATATTCTTGTGAATGTCTGGATCAACGGTCTTTACCAGATTATCTATCATAACAACACTCTCATTACCATGCAACTGCACATAATCAAGATTGTAATTATAGATGCGAGTAACGATATTCTGAGGCATATCATCAACAAAAACGCCTACACGCTTGGGATTATTTCCTGCGTTTACAATAGCCTTTCCGTCTGAAAGTTGATGATAACGCTCTGAACTATAATCTGGCATTGTACCAACTTTACTGGAAATCATACGCACATATCGACTTGATTTCTGCCAAAATATAAAGCCCATCATGTCTATATCTAATTCAGCTACCTGACGTATATTGCCAGTATTGCGCATTCCGCAAACCTTTATTATCATATACTAGTAATTATAGATTACAAATAAATTTATTCAAAGCCTCTCCTGGATCTTGTGTCTTCATAAAGCACTCTCCCATCAAGAAACCATTATATCCAACTTCTCTCAATGCCTTCAAAGTCTTAGGATTGCTAATTCCACTTTCACTAACTTTACAAACATCTGTTGGCAACTGTTCTGCCATTCTAAAGCTATTGTCTACATCTGTAACAAAACTGCCTAGATTGCGATTGTTTATACCATACATATCAGGTTGCAATTCAGCATATTCAAGATCATGCTTATCGTGCATTTCCAAAAGCACTTCAAGTCCTAATTCATGTGCCAATGACATGAGAGATTTACATTCAGACTTGCTAAGACATGCAGCAATTAACAATACGGCTGAAGCTCCACAGAAACGAGCCTGAAAAAGTTGATACTCGTCTATGACAAAGTTCTTATATAATATAGGTATTGTCACGCCAGTAGCTCTTGCATCCTGTATAAACTCATCATAACCTCCGAAATAATCTATATCTGTTAATATGCTAAGTGCTGTTGCACCATTTTTCTGATAAGACAAAGGAACAACAGAAGACTTGGCATCCTTGTTTATCCACCCCTTACTTGGAGACTTGCGTTTAAACTCGGCAATGATACCTGTTTCTGATTCCATCAATGCGGTAACAAACGTTGTTGTTGTAGCTTGCTTCTCGTCCAACTTCTGAGCCACCATTCCATACAATTGACGTGGAGCGATAAACTGCTTGCGCTGTTCTATTTCTATGCGCTTATGAGCAACTATTTCTTCAAGAATATCCATATAATATATACTATTTCGTTAAGAATTAAGTGCAACAAACTTTTTGAATGTAGAAAGAGCAGCACCACTGTCTATACTCTCACGGGCAATATCAATACATTCTTCAATACTCTTCTTGCCATTTTCCATTACCTGAATACCAAATGCAGCATTGGCAAGAACAATATTCTTCTGTGCCTCAAGTGCTCTGTTTTCAAGTACGGCATCAAAGATTTCCTTAGCTTCCTGCTCAGTTGCACCACCTTGAAGTTCATCAGGCTGAGCAATCTTAAAGCCTAAATCAGAAGGTGAGAATATCTTTTCATAATCGTTTGTAGACACCTTGAAATCTCCTGTAAGCGAAATCTCGTCATAACCATCAATGCTGTTAACGATTGCGTAATCAATACCTATCTTCTGATAAACCTGATTATACAATCTCATCTGGTCGAGATTGGCAACACCTAGAAGTTGGCATTTTGGCTGTGAAGGATTAACCAAAGGACCTAGAAGATTAAACACGGTAGGAAATTGCAATGCCTTTCGGATAGGACCGACAAACTTCATTGCCTTTGCAAAGAGTTGAGCATGCAAATAAACGATGTTGGCTTCGTCCATTGAACGATTAAGTTTATCCAAATCATCAGTAAACTCAACACCGTGATTCTTAATAACATTAGAAGCACCACTCACTGATGTAGCGGCAAAGTTACCATGTTTAGCTACCTTATATCCAGCTCCGGCAATAACAAAGCATGATGTGGTTGAAATATTGAATGTATTTTTACGGTCACCACCAGTACCGACTACATCTATATAGCGGTCACAATCAAGAATAGCAGGAACTCCTGTTTCAAGAATACCATCACGGAAACCCAACAATTCCTCTACAGTAACACCTCTCATCTGCAATCCTGTAAGAAGAGCCGTTATCTGTTCTTCTGGGAATTCACTCTTCGTGATACCCAAAATAATGTTTTTAGTCTCTTCGCGTGTCAACTCTTCATGATTGAGCATGCGATTTAAAATGTCCTTCATTGCCATAATCATATATTTTTTATATTGTCATTACATGTCGTTAAAACAAAATAGACCTGTCGTAAGAACGACAGGCCTATTTGTATATCATTAATATATATATCTACACGGCTTCGTAGCTCACGACTTGTTTAATCTTGAGAAACGCCACCACCATGATGTAGATACCATATTATTCATTTTGCTTTTATTTATTTGTTTCGATTGCAAATATACTGATATTTTTTTATTCTGCAAACAATTTAAAACAAAAAATGCAAGAAAAATATTCATTAGCTAATTATGCAGTATAAACAAAACGACAAATATACTTATTGATTAGATCTGCACAAGTTCGTATTTACAGATTTCCAAACCTATTATAAACAAAGCAAAAGCCATTTTTATATAATAATGTATAGGGATATGTATCACGAAACAGCACATATTTTATCGTTAAGAACACAATAATACCAAGTATAATGCGTTTCAATAATATAATAATAATAAATGCAGAGTGCCTATGAAGTATTTTACTCAAAAAGAAGCCCAACCATCTGAAAAGACGTTAAACATTATAAGGCAAATAGCCTATACCTATCGGGTGATAACGGTAAATGGTAAAAAAGAGGTATTTTGTCTTAACTAATATTTAAAACCACTTGAAGATGAAAACATTGGTATCGCCCTCATTGTTGTCGGCTAACTTTCTGAATTTACAGGAAGATATAGAAATGATTAACAGAAGTGAGGCAGACTGGTTGCATTTGGACGTTATGGATGGCGAGTTTGTTCCAAACATATCTTTCGGCTTCCCTATTATCGAAGCCGTAAGTAAGATTTGCAAGAAACCGCTTGACGTACATTTCATGATTATGCATCCAGAAAAATATATTGAACGAACAGCGAAACTTGGTGCAATGATGATGAATGTGCACTATGAGGCTTGCACGCATCTACATCGCACAGTACAACAAATTCACAATGCTGGTATGAAGGCTGCAGTAACTTTAAATCCAGCAACTCCAGTAAGTATGCTTGAAGACATTATCGGTGACGTAGACATGGTACTGCTGATGAGCGTCAATCCGGGTTTTGGTGGACAGACGTTTATTGAAAATACAATTCAAAAGGTCAAAAGACTTCGCAAGATGATTGACGATGCCGGAACAGATACACTTATAGAAGTTGATGGAGGCGTAAATGCAAAAACTGCTCCCATACTAGTAAAAGCAGGAGTTGACGTGTTGGTAAGCGGAAGTTACGTATTCAAAAGTTCAGACCCTATATCAACAATAAAATCATTGAAGAATATTTAGACAAGCTGAAGAACTAAATCATGCTCTCTTGCCATTCTTCTTAAATTTATAATAGCATAACGCATACGTCCCAGACTTGTGTTTATGCTTACATTGGTGGTATCAGCAATCTCTTTGAATGACATCTGCTGAAAATAGCGCATATAGACGACCTCACGTTGAGTGGTAGGAAGTAGATTCATCATTTTCCTAACATCACTCAGCACCTGAGTATTCACAAACTGATTTTCTACATTACCGATAATCATATCGCTTCCGGCAATATTTGAAAGATCGTTGTCATCAACAGCATCTATAATCTTTTGTGATTTCTGTCCGCGATAAAGATCCATTATCACGTTATGCGCTATACGCAATACCCATGCTGAGAATTTTCCACTTGGAATATACTTACCTTGTTGAAGCTTAACAACAACTTTAACAAAGGTTTCCTGGAAAATATCATCAGCTGTATCGCGATCACGGACCACGAACAGAATATAAGAAAATATTTTAGACTGATTACGCAATAACAATTCGTCAAAAGCTCTATTGTCTCCATTGACATAAGATAATGCCAACTCTTCATCAGTCATAACGGCTTGATTTTTCATCTTGTAAATGTTTAAAATTCCAAGTAAAATTGCTTCAATAGGCGAATTGGTTTTATTGCTTTTAAAGTATTAATTGCTACAAAGATAAAATGTTTTTTCGGTATTGGCAAATTTTTAACAATAAAAAAGAGGTTGGCGCAGGATGCATCCAACCTCAAGGGCGATTTAGAAAAAATCTAAATCTTAAAAATATGTGGCAAATATAAATTATATAAATTGAAAAAGCAAATTTTATAACATATAAATTTGGTATTTAACACAAAATTTAATATCAACAATTATTTTTCACTTCTATTTTCAATCATACTAAGGTTTATTTTTTCTCGTTTTCTTGTTCCCATAATTGATTAGAAATCAACCACTTAACAAAAAGTAATGTATTTTAAACGAATATTGAGCATTAAATAAATATATTTTTTCTATATTTGCATTGTGAAAAAGCAGAAAAGACATTTCGACTACTGCATATTATGTCTGCGAAGACCTATAATCAGTTTTTCTTTCAAAGGTTTTCACTACTTAAAATATAAATCAAAAAAATAATAGAATAAACAATTTATATCATGAGATGTTTTAAAACTATCCTGTTTGCACTACTGTTATGTCCTATCGCCATTGCTGCGCAAGGATGGAATGACAATACATACAAACAGATTGAACAAAGAGTAAAACAACCGGAGTTTCCAAATCGGAGTTTTATAATCACAAAGTATGGAGCAGAATCTAAACTCTCTGCTGCTAAGAATCAGATTGCCATTAACAAGGCGATTCTTTCATGTTCCAAAGCTGGCGGTGGAAAGGTAATAATACCCTCAGGAATATGGAACACAGGAGCAATCACACTAAAGAGTAATGTTAATCTTGTTGTGGAGAAAGGCGCACATATAATATTCGCTTTCGATACAAGTCTCTACCCTATTGTTAAGACACGTTGGGAGGGTATGGACTGCATGAACTATCAACCTTGCATATATGCGTATGGCGAGAAAAACATAGCCATAACTGGTGAAGGCACTATCGATGGAAACGGAAGTGTGAATACTTGGTGGAAGATGTGCGGAAAAGATTGGTTCAAAGCAAAAGAGAAAATCACAGAAAATCAAAATGTAGGCAGACCAAAATTATTTGAGTTTGTAGAAAACGGAACTCCTATTGAAAAGCGCAATATGAAGGGTTTGGGAATGCGTCCACAACTAATCAACCTATATAAATGTGAAGGTATTCTTATTGAGAATGTCACGCTACTGAACTCTCCATTCTGGGTTATGCATCCATTGCTTTCAAAAAACATCACGGTAAGAGGTGTTAAAGTTTGGAACAATGGTCCTAACGGCGACGGTTGTGACCCAGAAAGCTGCGAAGACGTAATAATAGAGGGCTGTAATTTTCATACAGGCGACGACTGCATTGCCATAAAGAGCGGAAGAAATGCCGACGGAAGAAAATGGAATGTTCCAAGCAAAAACATTATTGTAAGAAACTGCGTGATGGAAGACGGACACGGTGGTGTTGTAATAGGTTCGGAAATCTCTGGCGGATGCAACAACGTGTTTGTTGAGAACTGCAAAATGGATTCACCAAACTTGGAACGCGTATTGCGCATAAAGACAAACTCATGTCGTGGAGGATTGACAGAGAACATATATATGCGCAATGTAGAAGTAGGACAATGTCGTGAAGCGGTAATGCGCATTAATCTGAATTACGAACCAAAAGAAGCTGCGAAACGTGGTTTCAACCCTACGGTAAGAAATGTGTACATGGAAAATGTAACATGCCAGAAAAGTAAATATGGCATATTACTCAATGGACTTGATGACTCAGATAATATATATAATATAAATGTAAAGAACTGCACATTCAATGGTGTTCAAGACAAAGGAGTAATGCGTACCGGAATGAGCCACGATATAAATATCGAGAATACTTTCATCAACGGTTCATTAGCATTAATCGATAAGCCTTTCAAGAACTATAGCGAATGGTTGGTTGCATCAGAGATGAAAAGAGCAGCTCATCCATATCTTCTTGATTTCTCTACCAAACCTAAATGGAGTTATGTAATGGGAATAGAACAAGAATCTATGCTTGATGCTTATGAAGCATACAAGAATCCCGAAATCATAAATTATCTGAAAGAATATCCTGCAACAATGATTGATGCAAATGGCAATATCACAGGATATGAATATAAGGACTTTAATCTTGACAATGTCCGCACAGCTAAGTTCATACTTAGAATGAACAATTTACAACCTGAAAAGAATGTAGACAGGGCTTTAAAGACGCTATTCAAACAATTAGAAAACCAACCACGTACAAAAGAAGGAGTTTGGTGGCATAAAGCAATTTATGCAAATCAAGTTTGGCTAGACGGTATATTCATGGGATTACCTTTCTACACAGCTTATGCAGCACAAAACATGAGCGCAAAGAAAGCAAACAAATATTTTGATGACGCTGTAGATCAGATCATAAAGACAGATAAACGTACTTATGACGCATCTACAGGTTTGTGGAAACACGCATGGGATGAAACTCATTCACAATTCTGGGCAAACAAAGACAACGGACAAAGTCAGCACACATGGGCTAGAGCTCTTGGTTGGTATGTTATGGCTATGACAGAAGTTCTTGATGCTCTTCCTGAGAACTACGCACGACGTGGTGAAGTTATACAGCTTTTGAACAAGGCGATGAAATCTGTTGTGAACCATCAAGATGATAATACTGGTGTATGGTATGACGTTATGGATGTGAAAAGCGACAAGAACTATCTTGAGAGCACAGCATCATCAATGTTTGCATACGTTCTTTTAAAAGGTGTACGCAAAGGTTACCTCCCGACTGATTTTCAGAAAGCAGGCATAAAGGCATACAATGGAATACTGAAACAATTTATACGTATAAATGGCGACAAGACAATAAGTCTAACAAAATGTTGTTCTGTCAGCGGTTTAGGTCCTGGTCCTGGAAAATACGTTAAGACACCAAACTACAGACGTGACGGTAGTTTTGAATACTACATATCAGAACCAGTTCGCGATAATGATGCAAAGGGTATAGGACCATTTATTTGGGCAAGTTTAGAAATGGAGAAAAACAATCTACCTATTGTATATTGAAACAGAAAACAAAACAAGTGAAGTAGTTAAAGTAAACACAACAAAATAGAAAATGTTAATATAGTAAGTTTTTACCAATACAAACATTTTACACATATAAGAACTAACCATAAAGGTTAGTTCTTTTTTTGTTGCAACTATAATTAATTAGCAACAAATATTATCACTATAACGCTGATAATCAACGATTTGACGATTTTTCATATATAATTGTCAATTTATTATTTTGATATTTAATATATTTTTAGTACATTTGCGAATGTGAATTTTTACTAATCTAATAAAATAAAAAACGTATGTCTGGTAACTTGAAACATTTTTCAATTGTGCTAGTTTGCTTTCTGTCTTTATGCGTCGGAAGCTTATCTGCACAAACTATCAAAGGTACAGTAAAGGACAACTCCGGTGAACCTGTTATCGGTGCAACTGTTATGGAACAGGGTGTACAAGGTAATGGCGGTGTAACTGACGTTGACGGTAACTTTACATTAACCCTAAAAGGCAACACTAAGAAAGTTAAAGTTTCATATGTTGGTATGAAACCTCAAATCTTAAATGTTGCGGGAAAAAACTCTATTAAAGTAACTCTTGACGATGAGGCAACAAGCCTTAATGATGTCGTCGTAATTGGTTACGGTTCTGTTAAGAAGAAAGACTTGACCGGATCTGTTGCCACAGTAAACAGTGAGGCTCTGCAAGCTGTTCCTGTAGCCAACGCTGCAGAAGCGTTAACAGGAAAGATGGCAGGTGTGCAAATCATGACAACAGAAGGTTCGCCTGATGCAGAGATGAGGATTCGCGTGCGTGGTGGTGGTTCTATCACACAGAGCAATGAACCATTATTCATCGTAGACGGTTTCCCTGTTGAAAGCATCAGTGATATTCCTGCAAATGACATTGAGGACATCACTGTATTAAAGGATGCTTCTTCAACAGCCATCTATGGTTCTCGTGGTGCTAACGGTGTTATCCTCGTTACAACGAAGAGTGGTAAAAGCGGTAAAGTGAAAGTTAGCTATAACGCTTATTACAGTTTTAAAAAAATCGCTAAAAAACTAGATGTTCTTAACGCTAGGGATTATGCTACATGGCAGTATGAACTAGCACAGTTGAAGAGTGGTGAATCAATATCTAACTATGAAAAATTCTTTGGTTCATATCAGGATTTAGATTTATATGATGATGTTGCCACAAATAATTGGCAGGACATCACATTCGGACGTACTGGTCACACATTCAACCACAATGTCAATATTAACGGTGGTACGGATGCCTTGAAATATGCATTCAGTTATGCTCACATGAACGATAAGGCTATCATGCTTGGAAGTAACTACAAGCGCGATAACTTCTCTTTGAAGTTGAACACAAAACCAACAAAGAATACTACTTTTGATTTACAAGCTAGATATTCAATGACTAACGTTCGTGGTGGTGGTGCCAACGATGCCACAAGTTCATACGATTCAGATAAACGTTTGAAATATTCTGTAATATATACACCATTCCCTATCAACGACCTCACTTCAGACTCAGGATCTGGTGACGACGATTTTGGTAACCTTTATAATCCAGTACAGTCTGTTTATGACAACGATCGTTTGCAGAACAGAAAGAATCTTAACTTAGCCGGTGATTTCGGTTGGGAAATATTCGATAACTTCACTGCAAAGACAGAATTCGGTTACGACCTTACATCAAACTATGACAAGAGATTCTGGGGTACTACTACATATTATGTAAAGAATGTACCTGCAAGCGAAAATCAGAATATGCCTGCTACACAGCTTCAGCAGACTGACCGTCATAGTTTCCGCAATACAAACACGATCAGTTATGATTTCAAGAAACTCCTTAACAGTAAAGACCATAGTCTTAACGTGATGTTGGGACATGAGTATATCATAACAAAAGAAAGAGTAAACACCAACATTGTTCACGGCTTCCCTGTAAACTACAATTCAGAAGATGCATGGAGACTTTCTACACAGGGTACACCTTATATGATTAAGGACTATTATTCTCCTGACAACAAGTTATTATCTTTCTTTGGACGTGCAAACTATAATTTCAAGGACAAATATCTTTTAAGCGCTACTTTCCGTGCAGATGCTTCTTCTAAGTTCGCGAAAGAAAATCGTTGGGGATATTTTCCTTCAGCAGCTGCAGCTTGGCGTATATCTTCAGAACCATTCATGAAGAGTACTTCAAAATGGCTTGACGACTTGAAACTTCGTTTCAGTTACGGTACTGCTGGTAACAACAATATTCCATCAGGACAGTTGACACAGGTGTATGAAAACAACACTACATCTTGGATAAACGGTATCAGCAACTACTGGGCACCTTCTACATACATGTCAAATCCTGACTTGAAATGGGAGACTACAATTACACGTAATCTTGGTCTTGACTTCACTCTTTGGGGTGGTAAACTAACTGGCTCTGTTGAAGCCTACATTAACACAACTAAAGATTTACTTATCGCCTTCCCTGTATCAGGAACTGGTTATGACTACCAATACAGAAACATGGGTAAGACCGAGAATAAAGGTCTTGAGGCTTCTTTCACTTGGCATGCTGTAAACGCAAAGAACTGGGGATTGGACTTCAATGGCAACATTGGTTTCAACAAGACTAAAATCAAGAGTCTTGGTGTGATGAACGACTTCGGTGCAGAAAGCTACTGGGCTTCATCTGAAATAGGAAACGACTATTGGATTGCTGTTGGAGGTTCTGTCGGTCAGATGTATGGTTATAAGTCTGCTGGTCGCTATGAGGTTGATGACTTCACAGGTTATGACGCAACAAAGAAGAAGTGGGTACTCAAGAGTGGTGTTGCTGATGCCACTAATGTTGTAGGTCAGATTCGTCCTGGTTCAATGAAGTTGGCTGACCAACTAACAGTAGATACAAACGGTGATGGTATTGCAGATGCAGGCGACGGTAAGATTGACACAAACGATAAGACTATCATCGGTAATGCTAACCCTGATTTCACAGGTGGTTTCGGTATCAACGCCCATGCTTATGGATTTGACTTAAGTGCAAACTTTAATTTCAGTGTTGGCAACGACATATACAATGCCAACAAGATTGAATTCTCTACAACAGGTAAATACCAATACCGTAACATGTTAAGCACAATGGCAGCTGGTAACCGTTGGACAAACATTGATCCTACAACAGGTCTGATTTCAAACGACCCTACAAGATTGAAAGAACTCAATGCTACAACAACAGAGTTTTCTCCATACACTGATAGAATGGTATTCTCTGACTGGTCTGTAGAAGATGGTTCATTCCTTCGTCTTAACACATTGACACTTGGCTATACAATACCACAGATCGTTACAAACAAAATGGGCATCAACAGCCTTCGTTTCTATGTTACGGCTTACAACGTGTTCTGCATCACAAATTATTCAGGCTATGATCCTGAAGTATCAACAATGCGCAGAACAAACCTTACACCAGGAGTTGACTACTCTGGATATCCAAAGAGTCGCCAGTTTGTTATTGGTTTGAATTTGAATTTCTAATACGCAGGAGGATTTAAAAATGAAAAAATATATAAAGCTATCAATACTTGCATTATCATTAGCCGGACTAAGTTCTTGCGACATGGATGCACCAAACCAATCTTCGCTTGACCCTAGTGTTGTTGGATATACAGAGAAAATGGCAGAATCAGCCATAATGGGTATTCACCAGTCATTTGGAGAAACCAACTCATATCGTGGTCGTTTCATTCCATATTACGGAATGAACACCGATGTGGAGATGATAAATGTACCAACTTTGGCACAAACTCCAGACGGTGCAAAGAATGACATTTGCGCTTACAACGCTACACCAAACAATACACTAATGAATACATCAAACAATGCGTATGCAAAGTTTTATGAGGGTATTGAACGTGCCAACATGGTGATTGATGCCATAAAGCAATATGGTGCCCCTGCAAATCGCCCAGAAATGGCAGAATTGCTTGGTGAGGGTATGACTCTGCGTGCCGTACTTTATCTTGACTTGATAAAAGCATGGGGAGATGTTCCTGCACGCTTTGAACCTATGTCCACAAATACAATGTATCAGGAACGCACAGACCGTGATTCTATCTATGTAAGATTACTTTCTGACCTCAAGGAAGCTGAGGATATGATGCCTTGGCCTAACGCTAATGATAAGACGAAGAATGTAGAACGTGTCAGCAAATCTTTTGTAAAGGGTCTTCGTGCACGCATCGCACTCTATGCAGCAGGATTTAGTTATCGTGCAGACGGAACTGTAAGAAGAAGCAACGCCCCTGCCCTTTCTGTAGACAACATGTATAAAATTGTACGTGATGAATGTGAGGATGTGATCAACAGCGGAAAAAACAAGTTGGGTGATTTTAAATCAAACTTCACAAGTCTTTGCAAGGACAAAACTGATGCAGGTAACGAAAGCCTCTGGGAAATTCCATTCTCTGACGGTCGTGGTCGCGTACTATACACATGGGGTGTTAAACACAATGCCAAAGACCAGTACACAAAGCAGGCACAGGGTGGTGTAAACGGTCCTCTACCTTATTTGTATTATGATTATGACAATGAGGATGTTCGTCGTGACATCACTTGTGTACCATACGACTGGAGCAACGAATCAAAAGCAAAGCAGCAACTTCGCAAAGTAAACAAATGGTGTTTCGGTAAACTTCGCTATGAATGGATGAATCGCATCGTAACATCAACAAATGATGACGGTTTAAACTTCCAGTATATGCGTTTGGCTGATGTTTATCTGATGGCAGCTGAAGCAATCAACCAAATCAGTGGTCCTAGCGATGCCTGGGGATATATGGAACCAGTGTTGACTCGTGCATTGCCTGCTGAGAAAGTAGCTGCTCTAAAGAATAAATACACAGCAAACAAAGACGCTTTCTTCAACGGTATCGTTGAACAGCGCGGACTTGAATTCGCTGGTGAGCAACTTAGAAAAGCTGACCTCATACGCTGGAATCTTATCGATGACAAACTTGCTGAAGCAAAAGCAAAGATGAAAGAACTAAGAACTCGCACAGGAGCTTACGCTGACTTACCAGGAAGTGTATATACAAAGACTGCCGACGATGGCGAGACTCTTATTATCTATGGCTTGAATCATGGTGAGACAGATGATCAAGGTAATAACCTCGTTAGCTTAAATGGATATGAAAAGACTTCATGGCTTGATCCCGATTCTAAAACTGGTGTTATGAAGATTGAAGACGACCTTATTGAAGGTCTGTATATCGGCAAACCAAGTACACATGCTATCTGGCCTATCTGGCAGACTTTCATAGACAACAGTAATGGTAAGCTAAACAATACATGGCTCGGATTTTAATATATAAAATTCCTAAGATTATGAAGATTATTAATAATATATCAAAATACCTGCTTGGACTTGCGGCAATCGTTTCAGTGAGTTCTTGCAGTGATCAAATGGACGAGATAACAAGTTTGATTCTCGACCGAAACTACGCTCCGGTTGAATTGACCGCAAAGGTCGTCAACAAGACAAACATAAAACTTACTTGGAACAAGTCTAATGCAGACAGCTATACCATAGAAGTATTCCAAGATGACAGTCTTACTTTTGCAGGGACTCCTGTTAAAACAATTTCTGGCGTTCAAGCTAGCGACATTCCTTACACAGTAAACGCTCTGGAAGGTGAAACTAATTATTCATTCAGAGTAAAAGCCATCACAAAGGATGATGCTTCAAAAGACTCTAAATGGAGTACAGCTTATGCCGAAACAGAAGCCGAAAACATACTCAGCCCTGTAAATGAAGAAACAGATATCACTGCAACTACAGTAACTTTGAAATGGCCAGCTGGACAAACAGCTACTTCTATCGTGGCTACGGCTGATGGTTCTTTCGCATCAAATGTAATCTCACACACTGTAACAGCAGATGAGATTGCTGCAGGAAAGGCTACTATCAGTGGACTTGCTCCAGAGACAAGCTACACCGTCAAACTGTTTAATAACACTAAGACAAGAGGTACAGTAAAGATTAAGACTGCTATTGATTTAGGTGGCGCAACTCTTGTGAAAGCAGGCAGTGACCTTATAACGTGTATCGACAATGCAAAAGATGGTGACGTATTGGCTTTGATGCCAGGTAACTATCCTATAAACACAATAGACGGCAACATGCCTCTGAACAAGAGCATCGCTATCAAGTCTGTTCGCTCTTACGACAAGGCTATCATACAAGGAGGTTTCCAACTCAGCGACGGTGCAGCACTTAGCTTAACACAACTTGTTCTTGACGGAAACAACAATGTTACGATCAAATATGTTGCTGACTATAAGACAGCAGGCAAATTTGGCGATTTAACTATCGAAGGTTGCGAAGTCAAAGGATATACTGGTGGTATTTACTATGTTAATGTAGCATCTGATATTACAAACTTGAAAATAGATAATTGCATCATTCATAACATCAGCACTGCAAGCGACTTCATGGATTGTAGAGCAGGTGCAATCCACAATTTGACAGTTACAAACAATACCGTTTACGCTATCTCTTGTCGTGACTTCTTCAGATATGATAACAAGGCCAGTAGTTTCCCTGGAGTATCTCCATACATCAATGTTGACCACAACACACTTGATGGTCTGGCTTCAGTAAACAAGGGTGTATTCTATGTAAGATATACAGGAAGTACGATAGCCTTTACAAACAATATCGTAAGTAACTCATCTGGTGTATTCTGTAAATTTGCAACAACAATCATTCCGAGTTTCAGTGGTAACAACTACTATAACTCACCAAACTTTGTTCAGGCGACTGATGATAAAACAAATACAGGTATAACTGTCTATGACAATACTGGTACTAGTTACAATCCTAGCTATGCAGACTATGCAAATCATGATTTTACTGTAAAGAGCGATGATTTGAAATCTTCAAAGACAGGTGACCCTCGTTGGATTAAATAAAGATATTCTTATTAAACAATAAATCAAGTAGGAGAATACATTTTGTATTCTCCTACTTTTTTTACTCCCCCAATCCTATATATAAATCTTAAAGATACATCTACAAGAAAAGGTTTATTGAATGCCACTAATGTCATAAACCCTTTGTTTATAAGAGATGAGCGAGTGACATTAAGTATCTTCCCTGCGTTTTTTGTATTATTTAGCTACGGAACTACGTTATCTCTCGCAAAGCCTATAAACAGAGGGATTAACGATACGTAGCTAGGTCATTTTAGCTTCGTGAGCTACGTTTTAGCTACGTTATCTATTTCTGCCTATATAATGTACGCGCATGTACGCGCGCACTTATGATTTTTTGAAAATACAAGTGTCGAAGTGTCAACTTAATGAATATCAATATGTTATCGACCAATTTGACTGATATATAGTGACGGTGATGTGACGGTAAAATATCAAGTTTTACATGCATTTCTATATAGAAACGCATTGCGTTTTACATTGTTTTACCTCCTAATGCTTCGTAAAACGCAATGCAATATAACGTAAAACGCAATGCAGAACATCGTAAAGGGTAATGCAATATGATAAAAATCTTTGTCTGGATTTCATCAACGAATAACCGACACTTAATTCGGCTTGAAAATAGATCTAACAAGTTGATGTTCAATGGATAGACACTTCGACACTAGTATTTTTGAAAAATCCAGAGTGTGCATGCGTGCGCGTATTTATAGTGTGTAGCACTAGTAATTAAAACTTTGGCTAACAGCTCAAACCTGATTTCATAGCATGAATATAAATCTTGTCGTATCTTTGCCGAGAATTCAGCGGAATTCGGCAGAACATTTAAACAAGCTTGAAAATTCTGTTCTCGTTTACTGAGTCAATATCCCCATCCTCAGTTCCTCTGATGCAGTAACGTTTCTTTGACAAATTCACGTATGAAATACATTTCATGCTTCTAACAACACAAATTACCGTAGCTAGACCATAGCTTACCGTAGCCAAATCCTGTAAGCTACGGTTCCTTAATACCCAATGTTTATTGGCTTTGCGGAAGATGCCGTAGCTTCGTAGCTAAAAACACAAAAAAATGCTGGGTAGGGACCCTAAATATACAAAATTCAAATCGTCACCAATAAATCCAGGCTTAAACAGTGTGCCATTAGCTGGAGCTGGTTTATTTTTGTTGTTAAATAAGTTGTCTCATTTTATCGGATTGGTTACATTCAAATGAATAAGAATCAATAATCATTAATTTTATACCTAGATGAAACTTAGATGTCGAACTTATTAATTTTGACAAATAAAGAACTAATATCAGAAAAAATATCTATATTTGTATTATTGAAAAATAAAAAACATGAAACATAAAGCTACATTAATCGTTATTATGGCTATTACACTACTTGCTTCTTGCAACAGAAACAAGACTGATGAAACAGCTAAACAGATAGATACGATACCAGAAATGGTGATGCACATACAAAAATGCTCACGACTATATACCGCTGAATATAAATTCCACAAGATTATAACTCATCAGGATAAAAAAACTATCAAGGCTTCTCTGTTCAAAACAGACATGAGCTTTGACATTCCTATGAGCCAGCGAAAGATTGCAATCCCTATGGACGCAACTGTAAAAGCATATATCGACTTCTCAAACTTTTCTGAAAAGAACATAACAAAGTATGGCAACAAGATTGAAATAACACTACCCGACCCACGAATAATAATGACAAGTTCCAGAATAGACCACGAGGGTGTTAAGAAATATGTTAGTTTGGCGCGTTCAAACTTCAGTGATGAGGAACTCTTAAGTTATGAAAGACAGGGACGAGATCAAATCATAAAAGATATTCCTCAAACTGATATTCTTGAAAGGGCTAAGATGAACGCAGCCAATAACATCATACCGATAATAAAATTAATGGGATATGACGAAAAAGATATTATAATAAGTTTCAGAAAGGGTTTGAACCATAATATCAACAACCTCATTGACAAAACGACAATAGAACATGGGAAATAAAAATAAGTCAAAACTCAGCATAAAGTCTATTATCAGCAACGTTGCGGTGAATCCATTACTGCAATTTGCAGTAATAGCCATTGCTGCTATCATTGTCATTGCCGGACTATATTGGCTAAACAAGGATAATACCATAAGTGTAGAAGAGAACAAAAAAATTGACCTTACGCCAACAATGATAAAATCAATTGAAGACATAGGTGAATGGGAGTTTCTACAAGTTAATGATGAAGAGTTGACAGATACTACTAGGCATGGCTTCTTTGGAGATGACGAACTAGTGAGGATATACTACGGAACACTTCGACTAGGAATAAACCTGCATGAAACAAACAAAGGCTGGATAAAAGTAGACCACGACACAATAAAGGCTATATTACCACCGATAAAATTGCTTGATAATGATTTCATTGACGAGGCAAGAACAAAGCCTTTTTCTGAGACAGGAACATGGACTGATAAAGACCGTAATGCATTATACAATAAAGCACACAACGCGATGAAAACCCGTTGCATGGCAACTGACAACATCAGAAAAGCTAAGGAAAACGCAACTATACAGTTTGACAATATATTGCATTCAATTGGATTTGAATACGTGAAAATACGATTTGAAAAATAACATAAAAGACCCGCTAGCTATCTGCTAACGGGTCCCTTCTCACTAAATCAACAAAAATCATTTAAACCCATCTACGTTATGGGGAAAATCAAATATAATCTATCAAAACACAATACTCAAAACCATAAAAACATTTAAAGCCTAAAACTGCGTTCCCAAAACAATATTTTCACCTTTATATTATCGTAATAGAGAATAGATTATCATTATAAAATGATTAATTAAATCTCTAATTACGATGCAAAGATAAAGCTATTTTTCCCCCACGGTTCCTATACTTGCCAATATTTGCGCAAATTATTGAGCAAACGATTGCACAGTTTAGATAATCGCTCTTATTGGGAATTTCTTCCAGTAGCAATAAAATAAGCAGTTTTGCAATCAAGATAGTTACATACAGTTTCCGTATACTTGTCTAATGACTGTTGATTACTTGTTTGAGCATCCAGCAAATCACTCATTGTTGCTGTACCAGCCTTATAATAATCTTCATTTAAACGAAGATTTTCAGTTGATTGTTCGATACTTTTGCGTGCCACTAAAATTTGTTTGTATGAATTATCAAAATCGTTGTATGAACTTTGCATCTGTATGATGAGTTGTTGACGATTGTCATCTCTATCCTGACAGGCAATCTGTTCTGCTATTTTCTGGTGCTTCACCAAATGGTTATCACTCCACAAGCCACTTATAGGGACACTAAGAGTTGCCAGTCCAACAACATTAGCTTGACCACTGCCCATCAGATTTTGATACAATCCAACAGCCCCAACAGACAAAGTTGGCATCAGCGCACCTTTTTTAAGTTTGGTCTGAAGTTTGTTAGCCTCAACATTTTTATCAAGAAGTTGTGCCTCGACTTTATTGTTAAGTGCAGAAACATGGTCTACAAGATATGTAGATGGCTCCAAAATGTCATCTGTCAAAGTTGTATCTATCATTATTTCGGTACCATTCTTGCCAATGTATTGCGCCAGAACCATTTTGCACAGTTTAATTCCGTTTTCAACTTTCAATCTGTTTCCAATCAATTCATTCTGTTTCAATTCAACTGTCAACATATCTTTTTTTGTTGATAAGCCAGCTTTGAAAGAATTTTCAGCATCGTCATGAATACGTTTTAACTGATTATCAGCCATTTCAATAGTTCTTAGCTTCCCAAAAAGAGTCAGAAGTTGATTATAATATGTCTCTGTTGATGATATTATCTCATCTTCCGATTGTCTGATCTGCAGTTTTTTGACTTGTGTCTGCAACTTCGCCAATTTATTTCCAGCAGTAATCTGTCCACCGGCATATATCGGTTCCATAGCCATAACCTGCGCCATAGTTCCATGTTTCAACATATTGAATGAGTAAGAAGATGGCAATGCAGCCAATGCAGCAGAATTCAATCCCAACTGTGAAACTACAGTCCCCAACTTTCCTTGTTCCTCTGCCGATAGACTAAAGTCTTTTTTCACCATATAATCATTAGAGTGAAAATAAACAGCACCAGCCGTTACATTAGGTAAATATTTAGAAAATGCATTTTTTTCCGTCTCCAGTGCTTGACTTACTCCAAGTCTAGCATCCCTTATCTTTATATTGTTTTGCATTGCCAAATCCCTACACTCTTTCAATGTATATATCTTTTGTGCATTTATTGGCAAAAACATACCAACTGATAGTATTATTATTGATAGTCTTTTCATCATAATTATTATAAATATTATTGTCTATTCAGTTTCTTCACTTACTAATTTCAGCATCATCTTTGCACGCTCTTTCTCATTCTTCAAATGACGTTTTTTGTCTTCTATACGGAATATCATCCAATATCCAATAGGTATCATTGTGAGAATAAAGAACATAGCCACGATAGTACCAAAACAAACAACAACTCCCATTGGTCCCCACATAGGTGAATTTTGTATCACCATCGGAACAACTCCCATTGATGCAGCTGCACTAGTAAGGAAGATAGGGCGCATACGTCTTTCTGCCGCCTGAATAGCGGCATGCTTAGCACTGATTTTGTTTTTCTTGCGCAGTTCTTCTGCATAGTCTATCATTATAATACCATTCCTCACAATTATTCCCATCAGCGATATCATGCCAAGCACACCAGTCAAACTCACATCCTGACGCATTATATAAATACCCAAAGCTGCTCCCAACAGAGAAAATAGAAGTGCAAACATTATGAGTACAGACATACGTATGTCTTTGAAATGGAAAATCAATATCACGAATATAATGACAATAGATATAGCTAAACCTCCATAGATCTGTGGCCCATTTTCATCATCGCTGGCACGTTGCCCACCAACTTTCAGTGTAACACCCTTATCTGATACAGATTTTAGTGATGTTAACGTTCTATCCGTAATCTTATTCAGATTTACTCCCCTACGCACATCGGCCAAGACAGATATTGTCCTCACTCCATTGCGCCTCACAATCATGCTTTCGTGCCAATCCGGCTTAACATTAGCAATCTGGCTAAGATGCACATTCACTCCTGGAACCAAACCGCTAACCATGGCATTACTCAAATCATCAGGATTCTGCTTTCCTGTTTTTACATCTTTAAGCATTACATTCACAGGATAGTCGCCCTCCCAGACTTTAGTAAGTGGGATTCCATTGCCAAATTTTGTAGCAAGATTCATGGACAACATAGCCTTGTTTATGCCTAACCTATTAGACTCATCACTATTCATGATTACATTCAGTCCACTGGTAGTTCCTTCAAAATTACTTCTTACCAGCAACAAATCACTGTCACGGCGCATAATTGCCATGGCATGATCTACAGTCTTATGCAACTGCGAGAGATCACTACCACTGAATCTAATCTCAATAGGTGATATAGCATCTGAATAGTCTAGTTGCTTAATACGTACCTGAGCATCACTAAAATAGCTGGAATACATAGGAGTGAACTTATCAAGCAAAGCCTGTGTATCCTCGTCATCCTTAGTATTGACAATAAACTGAGCAAAATTAGTACCACCAATCTGTGGAGCATAACTAGTCTGAAAGCGAGGAGAACCGCTACCATAGAATGTAGTGACATTAAGTACACGACTGTCTCTTTTCATTAGATGCTGCAAACTATCAGCAACTTGCGCAGTCCGTTCTATCGCTGTACCAGAAGGCATATATATTTCTACTGCAAATTGGTTGCGTTCTGCCCTTGGCATAAGTTTCTGTGGAGCATTTGCAAAGAGAGCTCCTCCTATTACAATAGTAACCACTCCAAAGCCCAATGTAATAAACGGATGTCTGAAACAAGCATTAATTAATATATTATAATAATGCTGTATAATTTCCAAGAAAGTTTTATGTTTTTGTTTGCTATTATCTTGTTTTAGTCCTTTCTTTATAAATGTATATTGCATCCATGGCACCATGAATACCGCTATTAACAATGATACACCAAGAACAATAGATACACCAAGTGGGAACCATTTTACAAAATCCAACATCATACCTCTCATCGTTATTAGCAACGGAAAGAAAGTTATGGAAATTGCCAATGTAGCACTGAATATTGATGAGAAGAACTCTTTAGCCGACAAAGTTGCAGCATGCCATCGACTCATCCCTTGATCAATCTTCTCTATATAGCAATCTATTATAACGATGCTATTATCCACTATCATACCAAGAGTCACTATCAGTGCCGCCAGTGTTACCGTATTCAACTCTATACCAAAAGCATAGAAGATTCCCAAAGCAATAAATATAGTAATCGGGATCGTGCCAGCTGCCACACTAGCCACACGTATAGGCAACAGAAGCATTATAACAACTATTACAGAAACAATAGCGATAAGCAATTCTTTAAGAAAATCTACTACTGACGAATTTACCACTTGGCTTTGATCCGTTATTGTATAAATGTGAACATCAGAAGGCAAACTAGACTGATATTTGTTCATAATTTCCGTTACCTTATCACCAAACTGAACAATATTTTTGCCTTCGTTCATCTCTAAAGATAAGACAATACACTTCTTCCCATTATTCTTGACATAAGAATCAGCATCAGGATATTCACGTTTTATTGTCGCAATATCACGCAAACGTATCACGTTGCCAGCAGGATCAGAAAATACAATCTGCTGCGCTACATCATTTTCTGTGGCGAGATTGGATACCACATGTATTGGTCTCACAGTATTCTTATCGTCAACATCTCCACTAATAATAGTAAGCCCTTGCGATTTAAGACTGGCAAGCAAAGTCGCGGTGTTCAAACCGTATGTAGAAAGACGGTCACGATCTATGTAAATACCTATCTGTTCTTGTTGTTCACCATATATTCTCATATTAGCAACCTCAGGAATCGTACGCAGACTATCCTGTAGATCATTCATATAATCATGCAATTGCCTATACGTTTTATCTTTACTCTCCAATGTAATCAACTTTGCAGATGTATCGCCGAAGTCATCATTTGCAATTAAAGCTAATACTCCTGAAGGCAACTCACCCTTAAACTGTTGAAGTCTGATTTTAAATTTACTCCAAAATTCATCCTTATTATTTACATTATCATTCAATTCAACAAAAACATAACACATTCCGTCCTTACTTTCAGAATATGTCTTTGCCTTCTTTATTTCCTTAAATCCCCAAAGAAACTTCTCTAGAGGTTTAGTAACTTGTTCTTCTACTTCAGCAGAAGTGGCACCAGGATAAACTGCAGCTACCACACCTTGACGCACTGTGAATGTAGGGAATTCATTTTTAGGCATATTAATAAGTGAATATATGCCAAAGACAATGAATGCAGACACAATCAGTAACATTATGCTACTCTTGCGCATAACTCCCTCTACGGGATCAAATTTAGATTGCTTCATCATTGAATCTTTATTTTAGAACCTTCACTTACCTTGTTCTGTCCGTTCACAATTATTTTGTCACCGACATTCAATCCCATAGTGATTACAATTCCATTACTACTAACATCACCTGTTGTCACGTTGCGGCGCATGCATTTGTTTCCATCAGCAATCCACATATATGTACCCTCACCATCAACAAGTACAGCATTCTGTGGTACAACTATACTATTATCTTTACCCGAATTATTTATAGAAACATTACATACCATACCAGGTAATAAAGCTCTATCGCTATTGGCCATTTCTAATTTTACATCATACGTATGACTCAATGGATTTGCCTGTACTCCCTTTTCCTTTACATTTGCAGTAAACATACGGTTATTCAAAGCAGCAACATTAAAATGTACAGACTGTCCAATATGTATGTCTGCTATTTCCTTCTCAGGAATAGAAACTTTCACTTTAACCTTGTCTAACTTTACAAGCTTAAAACAACTTTGTCCCGGAATAACATTATTACCCATATCTACACTACGCTGAGAAACATAGCCACCAAACGGTGCGCGCAAGACACAATCTCCAAGATTTTTTCTTGCTATACGCTCTGATGCTTGAGCCTGAGCAAGTTGGGTCTGTATCTCGATAAACTTGATTTCCGGTAGGCTACCTTTTTTATATAGTAAATTCATACGACGATAGGCATCTTGTGTCTGTACTAATGTTGACTTAGTAATATCATATGTATTAAGTAATGTCTGCCTATCAAGGACTGCCAGCACATCACCTTTCTTAACAAACTTGCCTTCGTCTGCAAAGACTTGAGAAACAGTGCCCATTGTAGCAAAACTCAATTGTGAGCCATAAGATTCCTCTACTGTACCAACATAAGTCTTGGTTGTAGATTCATTTGTACCGCTTACAATTAAAACACTTACATCAATAGCTTTCAAGCTATTTGTTTTTTTCACGTTGGAACAACTTGACAATACAATCGTTACCATCAAAAACACAATCAATCCTTTTACTTTCATTTCTATAAATATAAATTTGTTATAAAACGCCACAAAATTAGTATTATTAGTATTCAGTAGCAAGGTTGATAATATTAGTAGATTGTTCTATTTGCCAACTCAGCAATAAAAGTAGCACAAAAACTCTAAAACAATGCCAATAAATTAGTATATTTGTCGAGTAAATGTTTCACTAAATAAGAAATAATTATGTTTGATAGTAATAACCAAAATGCTCTTCAGCTCCCATTTGAATATCACCATCTGCCAGATTTCGCAGAAGATCTTATAAAGTCTGGTGAAATTGTCTCAGCAGATGCATCCATTGGATTAGTAATTTGTCTATGCACGAAAGGTAGTATAGATATTGAGTCCGGGCTAAACTATTACTGTATTAAAGAGAAAGAAATGTTTTTTTATTCTCCTGCAGGGTTCTTAACAGTTCACAATGTCAGCGAAGACTTTGAAGGGCTGATCATTAAACCAAAATTGGATTTTATACTACCCTTGATTTCTAATCTTCTGAATGTAAGAAGTCAGATGTATATCAGAAATAATCCAAAACTTACAATGACTGATCAACAATATGAATATATTATAGGTTTAATGTCCTCTATTGAAGAACGGATTAATCATGAGATGTCTTCTGATATGGAAGAACGTAGGCGCATGGTACTCACTGAACTGATAAAATCACAAGCTAGTACTTTGTTTTATGAGATATTAAACATGTATCTTATAAACCAACCGATAGAATTGTCAGCACCAGACAGGAATGATGAAATCATGCAAAAGTTTATGGTCTCACTAGATTTGCATTATAGACAAGAAAGGAATGTTGCTTTTTATGCAGCAGAACAATGTCTATCTTATAGTTATTTCTCTGAGATTATAAAATCAAAGACGGGTGTTACCGCTCTTAAATGGATTATAAGTAGAGTAATAATTGATTCAAAACAAATGTTGGAATTTACCAATATCAGCATCAAAGAAATTGCTGACAAACTGAATTTTCCAACGCAAACATTTTTCGGTAAGTACTTTAAACAGTATGTGGGAATATCACCAAAAGAATATCGTAAAAGATGTAAGAATCGTAAAGGGGACGTTACTGCCAATAAAATAGAAATTGATTTATATAATTATCTAAGGAATAGTGATACAAAGTCAGAACTTTAATATTAAATACGCTACTTTACAAGGGCATTTTATAATAATGCCATTACTTATTAAAATCGTGCATACATTCACATGTATGCACGACTATACTAAAAACTAAATCTATTAATAACTAATATTGCTAATCTTTATAGATCCATTTTTCAAATCTATAGCTCTACTGGTAAGCTCTATTGTGCCAGAAGTATCAGAAGTTCTTAAAACTATCATGCAACGTCCGAAATAAGCTTTACGGTTGTTTGCCTTAAAACGTTCCATTGACGTTTGACATCCATTATCAACACCGGCGATAGAGGCTTCGCCAT
>OCVT010000077.1_pt1 | contig 29975 bp, 26 predicted proteins | sample 1539111 | NCBI WGS metagenome assembly OCVT01 (sample SAMEA3991482, study PRJEB22521) | metagenome | biome: anthropogenic terrestrial biome; feature: sewage plant; material: raw primary sludge | place: Sweden | collected 2012-09-26 | reverse complement strand
TTTGAACCATCGTGCCTGTGTGAAATCACGGTGCGCCATATAGTAGCAGATGTTCTGATGGCTGAGGAATGACAGATGCACTTTCTTTAAATAAGGTATGGCATCGGCAAATTTGCCTTCAGCAAGATATTTGGTACCTATTAAGTCATGGAAGAAATCTTCATTTTTATATACGTTTTTGAGTACAAAACTCTCGAACGCGTCTTTTGGTGTTGATTCGATGTATGTGAAGTATTTTGCCATTGCATCAGCGCTCATGCTGTCGAGCTGGTCAAAATACTCACCGTAGTAGTCGTTGTTGTAATTGTAATTTTCTTTTTTGTTCCAGTCAAAGGTCGTAGAATGCTGGTCGCTATTGTATGCATCGGAATGATTTTCTATTTCATTCATCATTCCAATCAGAGCTGTAGATACTTCGGGATGTCCAGATGCGCTGTATTTTGGCGCGAGATTACGGAATACCACACGGTTCATGACGTTTGAATAAAATTTATCATCGCTGTTGCGCTTCTTTTGCAGCCATCCGAATTCTTTAGCCAGATAGGTGGTGTAACTGCTGTTTAGATCGTTGTTTACTGTTGATACCAACAAACGTATGCAACGGGCGTTGTCTTTGGTCCGTTCGTCTCCGTTGAGGTTCATCGCCTTGTTTATCTCGTCCATTGCCTCCTTGTTGTTGCCTATGAGATAATTCAGCATTGCTGACGCAGACTTCCACAAGCACTTATTGTTTATCTTGTCTGTGGATGCGGCGTTATTGGCAAAGGCAATGAAATCTTTGATGTCTTTTTCGAAGACAGGAGTCTTGCCAAGCACATTTATGTAGTCCTGATTCCCGTCCGTGTCGATAGTTTCTTGGGCGCTGTTCACAAAGTTTTGCACAAGATAGTTTAATGTGGGCGAATTCGGGTCGGTTGCATATATGTTGCGTATGCCTGCCATGTTGCGGTATTTGCGCATGGCCCATTCTATACTTTCCCAATCGTATTGACTGGAATAAATATCGCAAGCCTGTCGCCACAGTCCCTTGTGAAGCAATGCGTTGGCGTATATATTTTGCATGATGTCGCGATAGATGCCGGCATTGTATTTTGATGCTGTATTGTTCCAATAAAGGCTGTTGGCATTATAATTTCCGGTCAACATGTTTGCACGCATATACAATAATGCATATTGTTGTTTAAGTCGTTTTCCACGATATGTCTTGGCGGCATTTTTCATGTTTTGAAGTGTGAGCATGCGTGCTGCCAACTGTTTTTTTGTTGGGTAATCCCATGTCTCTTTCAGTTGGTCGCAAATCTTACTGTAATTAATCAAGTGATGGATGTAGACTGTCATCTCCGTATCTTTTTTGCGTTTTGCTACTGCGAAGATACGTTTGCAGTTGTCTGAAAAATAGTATTCGCTCGGAGTTTGGTAATATGTACTCCTGATTTGTTCATTAGTCCGCTTCTCTCCAGTATAGACTTTCCAGTAGTCAGCCACTCTGCTGCTGAATGGATTGTTGTTCCCGTGTGAATAGACATTGAACATATAAAAGTTGTGTACCGGCTCCATTGGCCCGCATGCAAGGCCTGCTACGCCTGAAAGGAGACTGATGAGGCTAGTGATTATAAATTTTTTCATACTCATTTTGTTTAAATCGCAATATGTTATTATTGTTTATGTCGAACAGAATTATTTCATCGTTTGCGTCACTTCTGATTTCGCTGATTGCATTCTTGGCGTTGAGAATATCATTGAGAGATGGTATCCGCTCTACGATACTGTCTCCGGGCAATATTGGCAGTTCTTCATCGTGATGGATAATGCCTACATATTTGCCCCCACGGTAAAGCAGTTTCCATCGAAAGATGGGGTAGGCCGTGCTCAGGGGTAGACCGTAATTGCTGATGTTTTTCAGATACGGTGTCACGTCGTGCATGTCGAGTATCGGGCGTTTGCAATGAATGTCTGTGAAATCGCCGGTATTGTACATCATCAGTACGCCTCGGTCGGCTGGCGGTGGTGTTTGTGAAAGTTGGTGCAGACGTATTGTGACCGACAAGCATATCTCTTTCTGCCTGGCCATGTGGCGCAAGCAATTAAGAAATGCGAAATAGCTCTTCTGTGTGCGCAGAGTCCAGTCACAATCTATCTGTATCTCCTTGACATTTTCTATTCCGTTGGTGGCATTCATCTGCAATATGCGTCCTAAAATCTTTTCGGGTAAGTCGCTGATACCGTGGGTCATACATTCGTTGGTGATGTATATCGTCGGTACCACTTCAATGTCCTTAGGTATCTTTGATGCGAAATGTATTGTGGCATTGGGCATCGGCTGTCCAGACTTGTCTGTCACGACATCAAAGTAGCGGACATATAATCTGTCAATGTTGTGCTCGCTGAGAAACTGTTTTTTCACATTGTCCAATGTGAGTGTCGTGCTCCAATAATAAGTTGAGCGCGTGTGCTGCATTCTCTCTTTCCCATTACATGAACAGAGTATTACAGACAAGGTGAAGAAATATAAAAACCTTTTCATTAGAGTGCAAATATACTACTTTTTTGACATAAGATATTTTTAACTGACTAAATTTTATTTTTTCACATCAAAAATAATGTTTAATCAAGTGTTTTTCTTAACTTTGCACACTCAATATATATAAGTACGTAATTATATGGCTGAAACGAAACAAATTAAGACCGCTCTTATTTCGGTCTTTCACAAAGATGGCTTGGACGAATTGCTAGCCAAACTTAACGCCGAGGGCGTGAAATTTCTGTCGACAGGTGGCACGCAGAAATTCATAGAATCATTAGGTTATGAATGTCAGTCTGTGGAGAGTGTTACCACATACCCGTCTATCCTTGGCGGTCGCGTGAAGACTCTTCATCCAAAAATATTTGGAGGTATATTGGCCCGCCGTGATAATGATGGTGACAAAGAGCAAATGAAGGAGTATGATATACCTTCCATTGACTTGGTCGTTGTGGATCTCTATCCGTTTGAACAGACTGTTGCCAGCGGTGCTTCTGCAGATGATATCATTGAGAAAATTGATATCGGCGGCATCTCGCTTATTCGTGCCGGAGCAAAGAATTTCAAGGATGTAGTTATCGTACCAAGCAAATGTGAATACGGTGTGCTACTCGATATATTGAATAAGAAAGGCGCACAAACAGATATTGAGGATCGTAAGATGTTTGCCGGTCGCGCTTTTGGTGTGAGCAGTCACTATGATACTGCTATTCATTCATGGTTTATAAAGTAAAGAAGAATGATTAATGAAGCATTATAACCGGCAAATTCTGCCATCGTATTCTTCATCCGTCATCCTTTATTTTCATTAAAATATAATCAAAATTAACGAAATGGGATTTTTTTCATTTATTCAGGAAATCGCAATGGACTTGGGTACAGCCAACACCATTATTATCAGTGATGACAAAATCGTTGTTGACGAACCTTCAGTTGTAGCGCTTGACCGCCGCACAGACAAAATGATTGCTGTGGGTGGAAAGGCTAAGATGATGTATGAGAAAACACATGACAACATTCGCACTATCCGTCCTTTGCGTGATGGCGTCATAGCCGACTTTACGGCCTGCGAGCAGATGATGCGCGGACTTATCAAGATGGTTCATACGGGCAGTCGTCTTTTCTCTCCCTCTCTGCGTATGGTCATCGGTGTACCCTCGGGCAGTACCGAGGTGGAGCTTCGTGCTGTGCGCGATTCTGCCGAACATGCAGACGGACGTGATGTCTATCTGATTTTTGAGCCAATGGCTGCAGCTATTGGTATTGGCATTGATGTTGAGGCCCCAGAAGGCAATATGATTGTCGATATTGGTGGTGGAAGCACAGAAATTGCAGTAATATCCCTTGGCGGTATTGTTTCAAATAACTCCATCCGCATTGCCGGTGATGATCTCACTGCCGATATACAGGAATATATGAGCCGCCAACACAATGTGAAGGTCAGCGAGCGTATGGCTGAGCGCATCAAGATACATGTGGGGTCAGCATTGACAGACCTTGGCGAGGAGGCTCCTGAAGATTATATCGTTCATGGACCGAACCGCATCACAGCCCTGCCAATGGAGGTTCCTGTGTGTTATCAGGAGGTGGCTCATTGTCTGGACAAGACTGTTGCCAAGATTGAGAACGCCGTGCTCTCCGCTCTCGAGAATACCCCGCCAGAACTTTATGCAGATATCGTGAAGAACGGTATCTATCTGAGTGGTGGTGGTGCGTTGCTTCGTGGCCTGGACCGTCGTCTCACTGACAAAATTAATATTCAATTCCATATTGCTGAAGATCCATTGCACAGTGTTGCAAAGGGTGCAGGCATAGCTTTGAAAAATGTAGACAGATTCTCGTTCTTGATGAGATAACAGCATGCGGAACCTTGTTGAGTTTTTGACAAAATATAACCACTGGTTCATATTCGTTATACTCGAGGTCATAAGTTTTGCACTGTTGTTTCAATACAACAGTTATCAAGGCAGTGTGTGGTTTTCGTCTGCTAATGCCATAACGGGCAAAATATATGAACTGAACTCAGAGATAGAGACTTTCTTCTCGCTTACAAAGGTCAATCAAGAGCTTACCCAGCGTAATCTCTATTTGGAACAGCAAGTGAGCAAACTGTCTGATCAACTGACTAAGACGACCAAGGACAGTACTTGGATCCATCGCAATCAGTTGCAACTGCTATCTCAGTACAGGCTCATTCCGGCAAAGGTGATAAGTAATTCTGTGGATAAGCAGGATAACTTCATTACGATAGACAAGGGGTCTGATGACGGTGTGCACAAGGATATGGGTGTTGCCTGTGGCAATGGCATCGTAGGTATTGTGTATCTAGTGTCATCGAATTATTCCGTTGTGATACCAGTTCTCAACTCGCAGTCGAATATCAGTTGCGTGATTCAGAAACGTGGCTATTTCGGTTACTTGCGCTGGATGGGCGGTGCGGCAGATGAGGCTTATGTGGACGATGTTCCGCGCCATGCACATTTCAAACTTCACGACAAAGTTATAACCAGTGGCTATTCCTCTGTGTTCCCTCCGGGTGTTCTGGTGGGGACTATTCTGCATGTGTATAATTCTGCCGATGGACTGTCTTACCGGTTAAAGGTCAAGTTGTCTACGGATTTTGGGAATCTCCGTGATGTGTGTGTCATTGATGATGCTGTAATGGAGGAACGTCTTCAGATACTGCGTGCGGCACAAGATTCAATCAAACCTAAGCAAAATTAAAGGAGAAAGATATGAATTTAGATTTACTTAAAAACATATTGTCTTTTGTTGTTCTCCTCCTGGTACAGGTATTGGTGCTTAATCATATCCACCTCTTTGGCTGTGCCACGCCTTTGCTTTATATATATATGGTGCTGCTTTTCCACCGTGATTATCCTCGATGGAGCAAGTTGGTATTGAGCTTCGTGATGGGATTATTAATAGATGTGTTCTCCAACACTCCAGGTGTGGCTACAGCGTCAATGACGTTTATGGGTTTGATTCAACCTTATCTGCTTGGTTTTTTTCTTCAGCGCGATAGTCCTGACGACTTGAAACCAACTATGAAGTCGTTAGGTTTTACCAAATTTGTTTTATATACACTGATATCTGTCGTCTTATATTGTATTTTGTTTTTTACATTGGAGACATTCAATTTCTTCAATTGGTTGCAGTGGCTTGAGTGTATAGGCGGTAGTGCAGCACTTACAATAATCCTCATTATAGTTATTGAGAATTTAAGGAAAAGGTAATTGATGAAGAAGGATTACAATCTTGAAAATCGTCGATTGGTAATTGGTGGGGTGGCTTTAATGATTGTGGTCATTTATATCATTCGACTCTTCACTCTGCAATTGTTGAGTGATGACTACAAGAAGAATGCAGATAGTAATGCTTTCCTTAAAAAGATTGAATATCCATCGCGTGGGGCAATCATGGACCGCAAAGGCAAATTGCTGGTTTATAATCAGCCTTCATACGACATAATGGTGGTTATGAACGAAGAGTGTGGCAGGCTTGATACCCTTGATTTTTGTGATGCCCTAGGCATTACCAAGGAGTTCTTCATACAACGGATGAATGCAATAAAGGACAGGGAGATTAATCCCGGTTATTCACGTTTCACCCAGCAACTGTTTATGAGTCAGCTTTCAGACAAGGAGTTTAGTGTCTTCCGTGAGAAGATGTTTCGTTTCCCTGGGTTTTATATTCAGAAGCGAAGCATACGCCAATATACATATTCTTACGGCGCGCATGTGCTGGGCGATGTGGCAGAGGTCTCTCAAGGCGATATTGAAGAAGATGACTACTACCAGCCAGGCGATTATATAGGAAAAATGGGCGTGGAGCGTTCGTATGAGAATCAACTGCGTGGCGAGAAAGGTGTACAAATACTTTTGCGTGATGCGCACGGGCGTATACAGGGGAGCTATCAGCATGGGAAGTTTGACCGCCGACCAGTTGCCGGTAAAGACCTTACGTTGAGCCTTGACGTTAATTTGCAGGCTTTGGGCGAAAGGCTTATGAATGGTAAAATTGGTAGTATCGTGGCTATTGAACCGTCTACGGGCGAAGTGCTATGCATGGTCTCTTCGCCAACTTATGACCCTCATCTGATGGTGGGAAGAAGTCGTGGCAAGAATAATCTGGCATTGTCTCGTAATGTATGGAAGCCCCTTCTCAACCGTTCCATCATGGGTCAGTATCCGCCAGGTTCAACATTCAAAACCTCTCAGGCCCTTACATATATGACAGAGGGTGTTATTTCCCCCGGCACAATGTTCCCATGCCACCATGGCTTCTATTGCCGTGGCCTTCATGTGGGATGTCATGGCCATGCCTCACCGCTGGCGCTTGTTGATGCCATAAGCACTTCTTGCAATGGATATTTTTGTTGGGGCCTGTATTATATGATGGGCAACCGCAGAAAATACAAGACCGTGGAAGACGCCATGAATACATGGCGCGACTATATGGTGAGCATGGGATTTGGATACAAACTGGGTATAGACCTTCCGGGAGAAAAACGTGGACTTATACCTAACTCTGAATTTTATGACAGAGCTTATCATGGTTCTTGGAACGGATTGACTGTTATCAGTATAGCGATAGGGCAGGGCGAGGTGAACCTTACTCCACTGCAAATTGCCAATCTTGGTGCCACCATTGCCAATCGTGGTTATTATTATGCTCCACATGTGGTGCGCAAGGTCAAGGGCGAACCTCTTGACACAATGTATACTCGTCGCCATTACACCAAGGCGAGTCGCAGGGCTTATGACTATGTGGTGGCAGGTATGCGCTCGTCTGTAATAAAAGGTACGTGTAAATCAGCCAATCGAGCCGATTATATTGTCTGTGGTAAGACCGGTACAGCGCAGAACAGAGGTCAGGACCATTCTGTGTTTATGGGTTTCGCTCCAATGAACAAACCAAAGATTGCCATTGCCGTATATGTGGAAAATGGTGGTTTCGGTGCTGACTATGGTGTGCCAATAGGTGCATTGATGATGGAACAATATATAAATGGGAAACTGTCGTCCAATTCAGAGAAAAAGGCAACAGATTTCCAAAAACGTCGTATAGCTTATGGAACGCGGAACAGATAGACAACCCAGTGTACTCGCTTCACTCGACTGGTGGACGATTGGCATATATTTGGCCCTGCTCGTATTCGGATGGATCAGTGTGTGTGGTGCCAGCTACAATTATGGTGATACAGACATATTCAGTCTTGGCACTCGTTCTGGTATGCAGATTATATGGATTGCCACATCGATATGCCTGGGCTTTGTTCTTCTGATGATGGACGACCGTTTCTATGATACGTTCTCTTATGTGATATATGCAGTCTTATTGCTGTTGCTGTTTGCTACGATATTTAATCCACACGAGATCAAAGGTTCCCGTTCGTGGCTGGTACTCGGCCCGTTACGTTTGCAACCCGCAGAGTTTGCCAAGTTTGCCACGGCGTTGGCTGTGGCTAAATTTATGAGCACGTATGGATTCAATATCCATCGACTGAAGCATTTCGCAGTTGCATGTGCCATTATTGTATTGCCTATGCTATTTATTGTGGCCCAGAAAGAGACTGGTTCTGCATTGGTTTATCTGGCTTTTTTTCTGATGCTATATCGAGAGGGAATGCCAGGCAGCATTCTTTTTACAGGTGTCGCAATGATTGTTTATTTTGTTGTCGGTATCAAATGTGAGCAGATGTACTTGTGGGACACACCGACATCTGTAGGTAAGTTCTCTGTGCTGTTGCTTGTTCAACTGTTTACCGCAGCGATGGTTTATGTCTATTGTAATGATAAAAAACAGACATATAAGATTTTGATATATACGCTCGGCATTACAATTCTGTTCTTGTTGTTTTCTGAGTATGTCATCCCGTTTGATATAGTATGGATTCAGCTTATTCTATGTGCCGGACTTATCGGATATTTGATTTTTCAAGGCTTGAGTTCCCGGCTATCAAATTATTTCTTTATTGCTCTTTTTGCATTGGGTTCTATTTTGTTTTTCTATTCTGCCGATTATGTGCTGAATGATGTTATGGAACCACATCAGCGTGTGCGTATCAATGTGCTCTTGGGATTGGATGAAGACCTTGCCGGTGCAGGATATAATGTGCATCAGAGCGAGATTGCTATTGGCTCTGGTGGTTTGCAGGGAAAGGGATTTCTTAATGGGACGCAGACAAAATTAAAGTTTGTGCCAGAACAGGATACCGACTTTATCTTCTGTACAGTAGGGGAGGAAGAGGGATTTGTTGGTTCTGCGGGAGTGTTGTTGCTGTTTCTCGCGTTGATATTACGGTTGATAAAACTAGCCGAACGGCAACCGTTTAAGTTCGGTCGTGTCTATGGATATTGTGTGCTGAGCATCTTCCTGTTTCATGTGTTTATAAATGTGGGTATGGTGCTCGGGCTGACCCCTGTAATCGGAATTCCGTTACCGTTCTTCAGTTATGGCGGTTCTTCTCTTTGGGGATTTACGCTGCTTCTGTTCATCTTTCTACGAATAGATGCCGGACGAAATTTAGTGAGGACCTGATAGAAATAAATAATTCACAATTACACAAATGCGGTTATGAAATATCTATTTGTGTAATTGTGAATTTATTATTCTTGTTCAATTATGATTCCGACATCGCTGATCCCTGGTAATATTTCGCGTTTCATGTCGTGTCTCACAGTGATATAGATGCTGTCTTTCTTATTCAGGTCCATGTCACAGACATGAAAATTATATTGATAGTAGCTTACCCCCGGACCTTTGGTATTTCCGCTATTGTCAATCAACTCACAATTAAGCGTGTCTGTTTTTAGCACCCGGCTTGGGAATATTCTTTGTTCTACGATTAAAGTCAGTCCCATAAATGGGTATGCTTCATTTATCCGCAAACCTAAGTCTATACCATATCTGCCGTTTTCTGCCATCTTCGGGATTTTAAAAGATAGAGTGTCGTTTTTTTCCCATCCCGAGATTGGTGTATGATTATAGATATCATACACCTTGTTGTCACAAGATGCAAATATGGCGCATCCTGATATGAATAAAGCGAAAAGCGCTTTTCTCATTATTGTTTGTCTTCTCTTTGTTGCTGATTGTTTGGTCTTTGTTCTCGATCCTGGTCGTTGCGGCGACGGAAATTGTTGTTACGTCGTGGCTGACGGTTCTGACGTGGCTGGCGGTCTTGCTGTTGTTGGTTGCCCGGCTGCTGATTTGCGGTGTCGGATTGAGCCTGATTCTCATCTTGTCTGACTTCTCTGGCAGCGTTCTGTGCACTCTTATTGTCATTTATCTGACGGATAGGACGATTGGGATTCCCTTTCTTCTTATTCCGTTTGCTCTTGTCGAATCTACTGATGTCTCCACCTGCCAACAAGTCTAAAGATTTTTCAGGAGACTTATCTTTATTGTCTTCAGTGAGAGACAGAGGCCTTTCACCACTCTTGTTCATATCAATAATCTCTCGTGCGCGAACAGATGTAATCGTTTCCAAATTTGCAGCGAGATTTTTGTCTGTAGAGTAGGTTACAATTCCTGTCAGGATATCAGCCTTAAAGAAAAAATAATCGTTGTCTAGTGTCTGTAATACGATATCCTTGCTCGGTAACTTACGGCTAGACTCCACGTAGTTGTCAACCTCGTAGTTGAGACAGCATTTCAGTTTCGCGCACATACCCGCAAGTTTTTGTGGATTGAGCGAAATGTCTTGATAACGTGCTGCATTGGTACTTACACTTACAAAATTTTTCACCCATGTGGCACAACACAGTTCGCGCCCGCAAGGGCCTGTGCCGCCAATGCGTCCGGCTTCCTGCCGCGCACCGATTTGCTTCATCTCTATACGCACATGGAAAGTCTCTGCCAATATCTTGATGAGCTGGCGGAAGTCCACACGCTCATCGGCAATATAATAAAAAATGGCTTTGTTGCCGTCACCTTGATATTCCACATCACCAATTTTCATTTGCAGCCCAAGGTCTTTTGCTATCTGGCGACTCTGTATCATGGTTCCGTGTTCACGTCCTTTGGCTTCATTATACTTGTCTATATCCACCTGCTTTGATATTCTGTATATGCGCTTGATGTCATCTGCAGATTTAAGGTTAGCCTTTTTGATTTGCAACTTTACCAGTTGCCCGGTTAGTGTTACTACACCGATGTCGTGTCCTGGACTGGATTCCACAGCCACCACATCGCCTTTGTGCAGGTCCAGATTGTTCACATTATGGTAATAACCTTTGCGTGTGTTCTTGAACTGAACCTCCACAAGGTCGGTACTTTCTGAGTTGCCTGGAACATCTGCGAGCCAGTCATAAGTATTTAACTGCTTGTCTTGTCGTCCGCATGCACAATGGCAAAGTCCACGGTCGCAACCTCTGGATATCTTGAATTTCATTTCGTCGTATTTCATATGTATATATGTTATTTTCTTATTATAAGTACTATCATTTGTAGTGCCAGGTCGAAGAAGACAATCTTTGCATTGGCATTTTGACCTATGTCACGCTGGGCTAGAGTCAGCAACTCGTATATTTCTATTATATTTGCCTCGTTGATGAATCGTGAGAAGTTGTCTGAGAAGTTCTCCTCATCTTGGGTCATATAGTTCAATTCGGCATTGTGGAAGTTTCGCATGAAGTTTTCTCGTATCATTCTGGAAAAATAGGCCAGCATTCGCTTTTGCTTTTCTCTTCCATATCCCGCAACAGTATCACTCCATTTCTTCAGTTCTTTCACATCGCGGGCATATGATAATCGCATCAGCATGATAAACATATCCAGAAAGAGATGGCTCTCGTTGCCTGTGTCTAGTTCTTCCATTGCCTTGAGCCAGTTTCCGTTTGCCAATCTCGCTATCCTTTGAGCGGATTCCTCGTCAATGCCTCTACGCTCTGTTAGTGCCGTCTTCATGGAATCTTCATCTATCCTTTTGATATCAATTCTTTGTGTACGGCTTCTTATTGTTTCCAGCAGGCGTTCCGGTTCCTCACAAACCATGATGAATATTGTCTGTAATGGTGGTTCCTCGAGCAGTTTGAGTAGCTTGTTGGCACACTCTACATTCATGCGTTCGGGCATCCAGATGATGCTCACCTTGTATCCTCCCTGAGAGGATTTTAAACTAAGTTTTCTTATCAGGTCATCACTCTCGCCAGCTCCGATCTGTGCCTGCTGGGATGTGACGTTCATGTATTTGAGCCACTGGTCCATCGTGAAATACGGGCCATGCTCCAGCATCTCGTGCCATTCGTGAGCGAAATCATCGCTTATCATCTTGTGGTCGCTGGACGTGCCTGCAGGACGTATCACGGGATATGTGAAGTGCAGGTCGGGATGTCCCCATTTGCGTAACATTGTTTCGGTATTGCGCGATGCTGATGTTGGCTCGCCTCCATCGCTCTCCCCCAACAGATATGAGGCAAAAGCCATAGCTATCGCCATCTTGCCACAACCCAACGGGCCACAAAGCATCATGGCATGGGGTACGCGCTCCTCGTATACCATCTGGAGCAACCGCTCCTTGATTTCTTTCTGGCCTATTACCTCGCTGAATTTCATTTTAATCTCCCCATCACCTCTCTAACTGTGCCTACAGCAGACACCGTGTAGAAGTGTATATTGTTTATTCCTGCGGCATACAACTCCTTGCATTGTTGTGTGGTCCATTCTACGCCCAAAGCCTTGGCGTCATCATCGGTCTTGCATTTTACCATTTCGGTTGCAAGATCTTGTGGCATGTCACAGCGAAATGTCTTTGGAACCATGGTCAACTGGGATAGTTTGGCTAATGGTTTTATTCCCGGAATGATTGGAATTGTTATTCCCATTTCGCGGGCTTTCTTAACGAAGTCGAAATACTTTTGATTGTCATAAAACAACTGTGTCACGGCATATTGTGCGCCCAAGTCTTGTTTCTTTTTCAGGAATGCCATGTCCATCTCAATATTTGGTGCCTCCTCGTGCTTCTCCGGGTAAGCGGCAACACCGAAGTCGAATTTTTCTCCAGGGTGTTTGATCGGGGTTTTGTCTGCAAAATAACCGTTATTGAAACTGTTAAGCTGTTGTATTAGTTCAGTTGTATGCGTGTATCCGTTTTTTATTGGTGTGAACACCTTGTCGTCTTTTGCCTTGTCGCCACGCAGTAGCAGCAGGTTGGAAATACCTAAAAATTGCAGGTCGAGAAGTTCATATTCAATATCCTCAATGGTTGCGCCACTGCATATCACGTGAGGTATCACTGGTATGCCATATCTGTTTTGTATAGCAGCGGCTATCGCCACTGTCCCCGGGCGGCGGCGAATGCGTTGACGTTCAAATTGCCCGTTGTCTAATTCTTTGTATACATATTCGCTGTGGTGGGTCGTGATATTTATAAATAGTGGGTCAAACTCTTTCAATTTGTCAATGGTAGAGAATAAATTGCCTGTGCCGCTACCTTTGAGTGGTGGCAAAACCTCGAAAGAGAAATTCCTCTTACATTTATCTTTATTTATTAAATCTGTAACCTTCATTATTCTTGTTTGTTGGCGAATTATTAGTGACGAACGATTGAGGTGTGAATACTCGGGCAATAAGACCTTCATCCCTTATCATTCATCATTCATCCTATGTCAAGGCATTTGGTTGCAAAGTTAATAAAAAATAAGGAATAAATGTAATCTCCAAATGATTATTTAATATGGCTGGTGATTAAGAATTTTATTATTTATTCTTTTCTTGTATTATAAATGGTGACTTTTTATTAAAAAACAATAATGTTTGTGACTCTGTGTGGTTCAGAAAGTACAAATTCGCAGAAAAACAGTGTTATTAATAATACCAGCAGAATGAATGGCATAACGGAAATAATCAATTTTTCCAGACATATATTAGTTTGAAAAACAGAGAAAACTTATAAACTTTAAAACTTATAAATATGAATTATCCTAAAATTGGGATTCGTCCCACAATAGACGGGCGTCAGTATGGTGTGCGTGAAAGTTTGGAAGAAAAGACAATGAGTTTGGCAAAGGCTGTTGCCGAACTTATTTCATCAAATTTAAAGAATGGTGACGGCTCACCGGTGGAGTGTGTAATCTCCGATGAAACAATAGGTCGTGTTGCTGAATCGGCTGCTTGTGCGGAGAAGTTTGAACATCAGGGCGTTGGTTCGACAATAACCGTCACATCATGCTGGTGCTATGGTTCTGAGACGATGGACATGAATCCGTATTATCCCAAGGCCGTGTGGGGTTTCAACGGAACAGAACGTCCCGGTGCCGTTTATCTGGCAGCAGTGCTGGCGGCCCACGCACAGAAGGGGTTACCTGCATTCGGAATTTATGGACATGATGTGCAAGATTTGGATGACAACGCCATCCCTGCAGATGTGGCCGAGAAGATATTGCGTTTTACGCGCGCAGCACAGGCTGTTGCCACTATGCGGGGCAAATCATATTTGTCTATGGGAAGTGTATGTATGGGTATCGCCGGTAGTATTGTTAGTCCTGATTTTTTCCAGGAATATTTGGGAATCCGCAACGAGTCTGTTGACCTGACAGAAATTATCCGCCGCATGGCGGAGGGCATCTATGACCATGACGAGTTCGATAAGGCCATGGCATGGACAGATAAATATTGCAAACAAAATGAAGGCTGCGACTATAATATTCCGGAGAAACAGAAGACACGTGAACAGAAAGATAAGGATTGGAAGTTTATTGTCAAGATGATGATGATAATGAACGACCTTATGCACGGCAATCCAAAGCTCAAGGAGATTGGTTTCAAGGAGGAGTCTTTGGGACACAATGCTATCGCAGCAGGATTTCAGGGGCAGCGTCAGTGGACAGACTACTATCCCAATGGTGACTTCCCTGAGGCATTGATGTGTACTTCGTTTGATTGGAACGGTTGTCGTGAGGCAAACGTGCTCGCTACGGAGAACGACTCTCTCAATGGAGTTGCCATGCTCTTTGGTCATCTTCTCACTAACCGTGGTGTGATGTTCTCTGATATTCGTACGTATTGGAGCCCTGAGGCTGTTAAGCGGGTTGCTGGCAAGGAGCCTGAAGGACTTGCTGCCGGCGGATTCATCCATCTCATCAACTCCGGTGCCACGACGCTTGATGCAACAGGTGCAATGAATGATGCAGATGGCAATCCAACAATGAAAGAACCGTGGAATATGACAGATGAAGATGTTAAGGCTTGTCTGGGTGCCACTACATGGTATCCTGCTGATCGCGGTTATTTTCGTGGCGGTGGTTTCTCGTCACACTTCCTCACACGTGGTGGAATGCCAATGACTATGATGCGAGTTAATATTGTCAAGGGGCTGGGCCCTGTGCTACAACTTGCTGAGGGATGGACAGCGGAGCTTGATCCTGAAATACATAACATTCTGAACAAACGCACTGACAAGACTTGGCCTACAACCTGGTTCGTACCCCGTCTGTCAGACAAACCGGCGTTCAAGGATGTCTATTCTGTGATGAACAGCTGGGGTGCAAATCATGGTGCGATTGCCTACGGACATATTGGCGCCGACCTCATCACTCTTTGTTCTATACTCCGTATTCCTGTGTGTATGCACAATGTTGAGGATGACCGTATCTTCCGCCCTGCTGCATGGAATGCATTCGGTATGGATAAAGAGGGTGCCGACTACCGTGCTTGCGTAAATTACGGCCCAATATATAAATAACTGTTTCGGGGATGAATGCTCATTACAGGGCATTCATCCCCGTTATTCTACCCATTTATTAATATTTTATATTTTACCTTTACAAATCATGAAACCATTTCGTTTCTCTATACTGTATAAAGATGGGATTAATTATCTGATTCCATTTATACTTATCACATCGTGTTTTGCGTTGTGGGGCTTTGCCAATGATATTACTAATCCGATGGTGAAGGCTTTTTCAAAGATATTCCGTATGAGCGTGACCGGAGGTGCATTGGTGCAGGTGGCTTTCTATGGAGGATATTTCGCCATGGCTTTTCCTGCGGCAGTGTTTATTCGCAAATTTTCTTATAAGGCTGGCGTTCTCTTGGGACTGGGGCTATATACCATTGGCGCATTACTCTTCTTTCCTGCCAAAATGACTGGCAGCTACTATCCTTTCCTTATTGCCTATTTTATCCTGACATGCGGTTTGTCTTTCCTTGAGACCAGTTGTAATCCGTACATTCTCTCCATGGGGACAGAGGAGACGGCCACACGCCGCCTTAACTTAGCTCAGTCGTTTAATCCTATGGGAGCGCTTGTGGGTATGTTTGTGGCAATGAACTTCATTCAGGCACGCCTTAATCCGTTAGATACAGCAGGTCGCGCAAAACTTTCTGATGCCGATTTCGTAGCCATGCGCGATTCTGATTTGTCTGTTCTCATCGCGCCATATCTTTTTATCGGCATAGTGATTGCGGTGATGTTTTTCGTCATATATTTTGTAAAAATGCCGAAGAATAGTGATAAGTCTGATGAAATCAACTTCCTGCCCACCATTAAGCGCATTTTCTCCGTGCCACTTTATCGTGAGGGTGTGTTGGCACAATTCTTCTATGTTGGTGCACAGATAATGTGCTGGACATTCATCATCCAATACGGTACCCGGTTGTTTATGTCACAGGGGATGAATGAAAAATCAGCAGAAATACTCTCACAGAAATACAATATTATTGCTATGGCTATATTCTGTTGCAGTCGTTTTATCTGCACGTATTTTCTGAAATATATCAAACCCGGATTACTGCTTACCATACTCGCTGTGGCTGCAATGTTTCTTACGTTAGGTGTGGTATGTTTCCAAAATATGACTGGAATGTATTGTCTGGTTGCCGTGTCGGCATGTATGTCATTGATGTTTCCTACAATCTATGGTATTGCTCTTACGGGTATGGGCGATGATGCCAAGTTTGGTGCTGCCGGTCTTATCATGGCAATTTTGGGCGGTAGCATCTTGCCTCCGTTGCAGGCCCGTATAATTGACATGAATACCATTTGGAACATGCCTGCCGTAAATATATCATATATTGTGCCGCTAGTATGTTTTGTCATGGTTACAATTTATGGCATCCGCACTTGTAGAAATATATAGTTGCTTTACTGCATGATGAGGCTCGCATTACAGCGAGCCTTTTTTTGTTTTGCTGAATTTATGACAATGAAGTATCAGAAAATATTCTATTGCTGTTGTTTTGCAAAGCAATTCTTATAAGTATACTATTCCCGGGTGAAGATCGAAAATTGATATACACATGTGGTGTAAAGATAAAAAGGCCCGCGCTATTCAGTGATGATAGTGCGAGCCTTTTTTATCTTTAATATGTTCGTTTTATTTTTTTGCAGTTGCGTAGAGTCCTATTTCTGTACCCACAAATCCGCCCGCCTTATCCGTGCTCAAGTTTGTGGCGTCCACGCCTTGTGCTAATGTTTCCCATTCTTTGTCCTTGGTGGAGTAATAGAAACTGTAGTATTTCCCATTGCCTTCAATCTTCAACTTTATTGGCTTGTTTGCCTTTGTGCCAGATAGAAATGCCGTGCCAACAATGACTGTTTCCTTTTCTGTGCGACTCAGTGTCAGTGCCGGTTTTCCATCTACCAATGTCTTGCCAAACACAAAGTTATAGTTTCCATTCTGAAATAGAGTGAAACCTGCCAATTCATTGTTTGATGTGGGGACGAAATCCACCTCGGTTTCAGCCGTGAACGTCTCGTGTTTCTGACGATAGAACAAAGCAGCGGGCGAATTCTTCTCCTTGATATTTGTTGGTAGGGCCTTGATGTTGACACCATGACCATTTAGTTGGAAATTGCTCATGTCTGGGTTGCGCAAGAAAATCCATCGGTAGTCGAGCTTTCCTCCATCGAAACGGTCTGTGAAAGCGTAGTTGCCGGTCACGAAATTATTCTCAGCAGGGATTAGCCCCTTTTTGTTAACCACAGTAGGAACAGCCTTTGTGTGTTCCAGTATCATTGGCCATCCGTCTCGCCATGTTACAGGTAACAGAAATGTTTCGCGCCCGGTATTGTATAGGCTTCCATCATATGGCCGGCATCCAAGAAAAACAGCCCACCATTGCCCGTCCTTTGCCTGTACCAAGTCTGCATGTCCTGTGCATATTACAGGGTTTTCACGGCTGGCATCTGTCAGGTCGCGTTGCGTGATGATTGGATTCCCTTCAAATTCTTCCCATGGTCCGTACACGCTCTTGCTGCGGAATATAACCTCGCTATGATTGGTGCTCGTGCCTCCCTCGGCAGCCATAAGATAATAGTATTTGCCGATGTGATAGAGATGTGGTCCCTCTATCCATACAGGGTCTTTGATGCAATGAGTACCGCCACGCACCAATTCGTAGGTTTTCTGTTTCACACTGTCACCCTTCCAATCGAACTCATTCATATGTATGGCCATCTCTCCGTCGTATTTCTGTTTGCCGAAAGGACTGGAATTGTATACCAGATAAGCTTTCCCGTCATTATCGAAAAAGAAAGAGGTGTCCATTCCTCCTTTTTTCAGATGTATTGGATCGCTCCAACCTTTAGTCGGTTTGTGTGTTTTTACATAGAAAACATCGCCTATGCCCATGTTCATCGTGGTCATATAATATGTTTTGTTGCGCTTGTTGTACGTGATTTGTGGTGCGAAAATTCCTTCGGACACGTTTTGTTCCGCAAGTGGTAACTGTGACTTGCGGTCGAGCACATGCCCTATTTGCTGCCAGTTTACCAAATCTGTGCTCGTGAATATTGGCACGCCCGGGAAATAACTGAATGATGAATTGACAAGATAGTATGTGTCGCCCACACGGCAAACCGATGGATCGGGGTAGTATCCTGATACTATTGGATTCAAATACTGATTGTTGTGATCAATCTGTGCCGCGAATCTGCTATCGTTTCCTTGATAGCTGAAGTATTTGAAATTGGCAGTTTGTGCCGATGCCATTTGTGTCCCTGCTGCAAGCAGCGTATACAATAATAGTTTTTTAAAGTTTGACATTATTAGATATTTATTGATTAGATACACAAAATTAGTGATTAAAAGTCAAATTGATGTGGAAATGTACCAATTTAACACTTTAGTATTGCTAATTTTAATTTATTATTTCTTGTTTCGATAATATTTATATGGAATTATTCCGTATGAAGTTAATGTTGGTTAATTTCAAATTAATTTTCCAGTAGAAATAATACTACATGGAATATAATTGTTATATTTGCACAGTTTTCCAATGGAAAATAAGTCTAAGGGAATATAACGTATATAAATAGTAATAGATATGAATAAAAATTGGATATCAAAGTTGATGAATGATTGGAATGCATCGCGTATAATAAGGTTGGCATTTGGAGTTGGCCTGATGGTAATGGGTTTTGTGTTCAGAGAGAATATACTTGTTCTTTTGGGTGCATTGCTGACATTACAAGGTGTTCTGAATATATCTTGCTGCGGTAGCGGTGGTTGTAATATGTCGGGTAATAGCAAACAACTATTCAAAGATGATATTAAGATGTATAGACCCAAAAAATAACATTTGAGAGTGGAAGAAAACTATCAACAATTTAAAAAACAAATAACAATGAAAGCAATTCATTTGACAAAATCAGAGTTCCTCGAGAAAGTAGTGGATTTTGAAAATAACCCTTCAGAGTGGAAATATTTAGGTGACAAACCGGCCATCATCGATTTCTATGCCTCCTGGTGTGGTCCTTGTAAAATGGTGGGGCCGATTATGGAAGAATTGGCCCGTGATTACGGAGACAGCATCTATGTCTATAAAATTGACACAGAGCAGGAACAAGACTTGGCAACATTATTTGGCATCAGGTCTATCCCCACCGTTCTGTTTGTGCCAATGAATGGTTTGCCACAAAAGTCAGTAGGGGCTATGACAAAGAGTGGCTATGAAGAAGCCATTCATGAGGTTCTGCTTGTGGAAAAGAAATAATGTGTTAAAATAGAATCAGTCAACATGAATAGAAGAACATTAAATCTGATTGCATTGGGATTTGTTCTGATGAACCCCATTGCAATAGACGCACAGCAGCAAAATCATATTTCGATGGATTCAGTAATTGATGTGGTTACCAAGAATAATTCGAATATACAGATAGCAGAGTTGGAGCGTAGAATATCTGCTGCAAACTATAAACAGACAGATGCTGTGTTCTTGCCACAGGTCTCTGTCAGTTATAATGCTATGGTAACCAATAATCCCCTAAATGCATTCGGGTTTCTTCTTCAACAAGGAGATGTGTCGTCACAAGACTTTGACCCGGCCAAACTCAATAGCCCGGGTTCCGCTCATAATTTTGGGACATCTATTGATTTGAAAGTGCCATTAGTCAATTTGGACATGGTATATGCCAGAAAGGGAGCCAGGCTTCAGCAAGAAGTCTACAAGTATAAGTTGGCTTATACGAAAGATTATGTATCCTTCGAGGGAAAGAAAGCCTATACTCAATTACAGTTTACCTATCAGCTGAGAGATATTCTGCAAGCGACTTTAGTTGATGTCAGGCAAATACTGCAGTCTGTAACTAATTTTCACAAGCAAGGTCTTGTCCAACAATCGGATGTCCTAAATGCCCAAGTCCAGGTAAATACAGTGGAGAGTGCGCTGTCAAAGGCGGAAAGCAATATTCAGAATGCATCAGAAGGTCTTCATCTGCTTATGGACAAAAGCGAAGAATGTAAAGAGGTTTATTTAACAGATTCTTTGACCCAGGTTATGGAGATTCATGACGGTATTGTCTTCTCACCAACGAGATCTGATATAATGGCAATGAAGACAGCCCTAGAGGCATCGAAGATGATGGAAAAATCATCATACATGGCATTTATGCCCAAAGTGAATGCTTTTGGAAGCTATCAGTTTAATTCTAACAATATGTCAGGGTTCAATAAAAAATCATATCTAGCTGGTCTTTCTCTCACCTGGAATCTGCTCTCCGGCAATCAAAACAGCGGCAAGTATAAGTCGGCAAGAATTACTACGGAGAAAGTTCAAAAAGAATTAAAACAATTAGTGGATAAGAGCCAGTTGGAAATAAACAAGACTGTACGAGAGCTGAAAGACTATCAATTGGAAATCAAGAAGAACCAGACCAGTGTTTCGCAAGCTGACGAAGCCTTAAGAATTCTCACCAACAGATTTAACGAAGGATTGGCAAACACAACAGACTGTCTCACCGCACAAGCACAACTTTCCCAGCAAAGGATTGCGCTGGCACAGGCAGTCATGGCCTATAATATTACTAAATATTATTTGGAATTGCTGATCTCGAAATATTAATATAAAAGCAGTTATGACAATGAAAATTCAAGCCTTTTTATACATCGCAGCCTTATCCGTTTTGACATCATGCTCATCCGGAACGAAAAAGCAGGAGGCAGAGCGTGCAGTAAGTGTCAAAACCTATTACCCGGTAAGAACCAATAGTGATGAAATCTCGATTAGTGGTATTGTCTCAGCCAAACAAACGGCAGTCATCAGTACCAAAATCATGGGATATATCGACAAAATATATGTCAAGCAGGGAGATGTGGTAAGACAGGGCCAGCCATTGATGATGATTAACAGTAGCGAACTTAACGCGAAAAAAGCCCAAGCTGCAGCTATGATCACAGAAGCAGCTGCGGCAGCAAAGGATGCTCAGAAAGATTACCAGAGATATTTGGCACTACACGAGCAGAAGAGTGTTTCTGACAAGGAATTGGAAAACATTGCTTTGAGGAATACATCTGCCAACGCTCATTTGCAAATGGCACGGCAGGGACTGAAAGAGGTGAAGTCGATGCTGGCATACGCCTATATCCGTGCACCATTTTCCGGTGTGGTAACACAAAAGATGGTGGATGAAGGAACTATTGCCAATCCCGGTATGCCCCTGCTGTCAGTCGAGCAGTCAGGAGACATGAATATTACAGCCTCTGTCCCTGAGAATTATGTCACACAGGTACGACTGGGTGACAAGGTTAGTGTAGATATAAAGTCCATTGACACAACGATAGATGGCGTGGTAAGCGAGTTAAGTCCCTCTGCCACTATGACGGGCGGTCAGTATGCGATGAAAGTGTCTGTTAATCTGAACAGCAGGGCAAAATTACGCGCAGGTATGTATGCCGGAATTCGCATTCCTAATAAGACTGTGACTGATGGCTCGTCTCAGATACTGGCCAGAAAGTCTTCCATCCTTACAAAGGATCAGCTCACAGGAGTTTATGTGGCAGGAAAAGATAACCGGGCCATCCTGCATTGGGTCCGCTTGGGTAACGAGATTGGCGACCAAGTGGTGGTTATGTCTGGTCTGACAGAGACAGACCGGGTCATTGAGAATGCAAATGTCAAGCTCTTTAACGGGCAGAAGATAGTTATAACAGATTAATACATAAACTATGGAAAATGGAATTTCCGGAAAGATAGCAAGCCAGTTCATCAAGTCTAAGCTCAGTATTCTCTTGGTGTTCGCGTTTATTATCTTAGGAGTATTTAGTATATATTTTATTCCACGTGAAGAAGACCCGCAGATAGAGGTACCCACAGCCGACATCATGATAGGATACCCCGGTGCTTCACCTCGGGAAGTTGAATCGGGACTCATTCAGCCCATGGAAAAAATCGTGTCCAATATTAAGGGTGTGGAGCATGTTTACTCCACTTCCATGAATGGCATGGGCATGCTGACTGTGCAGTTTTATGTGGGTGAAGATTCAGAACGGTCTTTGGTGAAATTGTATAACGAGATAATGAAGAATATGGAACGTATGCCACAAGGCGTTACCATGCCACTCGTCAAGTCTCGTTCAATAGATGATGTTCCTATTCTGACATTCACTTTGTGGAGCGATAAAACAAGCGCCTACGACTTGAGACAAGTGTCCGAAGTGATGGGCAACGAAATCAAGAAGATACCCGATGTGGCCCAAGTTAACGTTATTGGAGGTCAGAGCCGCCAAATAAGAGTGATTGTTGATAAAGATAAGATGGCCGGGAGTCATGTCGATTTTGGTGCTGTGGCACAGGCTCTCGAGTCCAACAATGTTCAAATAGAGAGTGGCAACATTGTCAATGGCGATAAGGTGTATTCGGTTCAAACAGGCATGTTTTTTGTCAATAAGGACGAAATTAAAAATTTGATTATTGGAACAAACAGCGACCACCCTGTATATCTTTATCAGATTGCCGATGTGGAGGATGGTCCGGAGACGCCCAGGCAATATGTTTCTTTTAGCTATGGCGTTGCTGCCAAAGAGAAGAGTCAAATGCCCGACGATTATTCTGCCATTACTATCTCAATTGCCAAAATCAAGGGGGCTGATGCCATGAAATTGGCAGGAACGGTAATCAATAAAGTAAATGAATTGAAGAAGAATGTCATCACAAATGACATCCACGTCGATGTGACTCGCAACTATGGAGAAACTGCATCTCATAAGGTGTCAGAACTGCTGATGCATCTCTTCATCGCCATCATTGCCGTCACTTTGTTTGTTATGCTTGCCATGGGATGGCGTGGCGGTCTTGTGGTGTTCTTGTCTGTGCCTATTACATTTGCACTGACACTCTTTGCCTATTACTTTCTGGGATATACCCTGAATCGTATCACTCTTTTTGCATTGGTCTTTGTAACGGGTATAGTAGTGGATGATTCTATTGTCATTGCCGAGAATATGCACCGGCACTTCAGAATGAAAAAACTGCCACCTCTCCAGGCTGCGATTTTTTCCATCAACGAAGTGGGTAATCCCACCATTCTAGCCACATTGACAGTTATCGCAGCCGTGTTGCCAATGGCCTTTGTTTCAGGCATGATGGGACCCTATATGAGCCCCATGCCAATTGGCGCGGCCATTGCCATGACATTTTCGCTCCTGATTGCACTGACATTGACACCATATTTTGGATACAAGTTCTTGAAATTCAAGGATAAAAAGAATCGTGAACATGACGACGGCGAGTCAAGCACAGAACTCCATGAAACGAAAATTTATAAGCTATATGCCAAAATCGCAGAGCCGTTTCTGGAGAGCCGCAGCAAGCGATGGATTTTGATGCTCTCGCTTACTTTCTTTCTGCTGGCTACCTTTATCTTGTTCTTTACTAAATCGGTTCCGGTTAAGATGTTGCCCTTCGACAACAAGAATGAATTCCAGGTGATGATTGATATGCCAGAAGGTACAACTCTGGAACGCACGGCATCTATAGCAAAGGAGCTGGGTCTTTATATTGGTAAAAGCGACAAAGTGCAGAGCTATCAAACGTATGTGGGAACTTCGGCACCTATAAGTTTCAATGGGCTGATACGTCATTACGATTACCGGTCGGGAGATAACACTGCCGACATACAGGTAAATCTCGTAGACAAGAGCGACCGCCGTGAACAGAGTCATGATATCGCTAAGAGCATGCGCGATGGCTTGCAGGCCATAGGCCGGAAATACAGCGCCAACGTGAAAGTAGTGGAGGTTCCGCCCGGTCCCCCCGTTATGTCAACAATCGTAGCGGAGATATATGGTCCGGAGTATGGGAAGCAAATAGAGGTGGCAAGTCAGATTAAATCCCTGCTTGCCAAAACCAATAACGTGGTAGATGTAGACTGGAGCGTGGAGGACAACCAGACAGAATACCGTTTCGAAGTAGATAAAGACAAGGCCATGAAACTCGGCATTCCTGAGGCGCAAGTGATGCAAAATGTCAGGGGGGCACTCTCGGGTATGCCCGTTGGCATATTGCACCGTCCGGCTAATGTGGAGAATGTCAACATCGTGTTACAGCTGTCTGAAAAAGATAAAGCGAGCATCGAAGACATACTCGCTCTGAAAGTTGTTAACAGGCAGGGTATGGCCATACCTGTTGGCGATCTCGTAAAAGTTGTCCGGGCAGAAAAAGCCAAGAGCATATCCCGTAAAGACCAGAGGCGGGTGATATATGTCATGGCAGACGTAGCCGGTGACTTGGAAAGCCCGATATATGCAATGTCTGATGTCTCTGACAAATTACCGGATGTGAAACTGCCCGAAGGCTATGAACTCCATGAATCATACACTAAGGATCTTGGATCTGATGATAACCTGACGTTAAAATGGGATGGAGAATGGCAGATTACATTGGATGTGTTCCGGGACTTGGGAATAGCATTCCTTTTTGTACTCATCATTATCTACATTCTTATTGTAGCATGGTTTCAGGACTTCACCACACCTTTGGTTCAATTGTCGGCGATACCGTTGTCACTGATAGGCATCATTTTGGGACATTGGGTAATGGGAGCCTATTTCAGCGCTCCGTCTATGATTGGATTCATTGCTTTGGCAGGCATCATGGTGCGCAATTCTATATTGTTGATTGACTTCATAGATCTTCGGTTGAAAGAAGGTGTCCCCCTCAAACAGGCCATTATAGAATCGGGTGCTGTCAGAACGACCCCTATTATGCTCACTGCCGGCGGCGTGGTCATTGGAGCCATAGTAATACTCTTTGACCCCATCTTCCAAGGTCTGGCCATCTCTCTCATCGGTGGAACTCTCACTTCGACTATTCTCACATTGATTGTGGTTCCATTATTATATTATAAGCAATTGAAGAACAAAGTAAAATAGCACATGATGAAACTTACCGTTATATTAAGTATTCTTGAAAGCCATGATCGGGTAGCTAAGCTACTCGACCAGGCAGGTGTAAAAAGATTTAGCACTATCAAAATTACAGGTTACAAGAAAGACAAAGAATCTCTCATGTTAAATTGGTTCGGTGAAAAATCAGGCAATGCAAAAACAAACTCCATCATGTTTTTCTGTTTTACTACAGAAGAAGAATCAGCATTGATTATTGAAAAAGTAAATCAGTGTAATCTTGATTCAGAATACACCTTCCCTGCACATGCATTTGTTATGGACGTAGAGAAGAATTCCATACTGTTATAAATGGTTTAAGTTGGGATACAGTACTCTATATACTAATATAACGTAAAAGTAGATGGATAAATTATGTAAGATAAGGGACCTTTACAGAGCAGTAACCGACTTTGAGAGTGAATTTGAAGACGAATATCATATTGGTCTAAACGAGGGCATGTTATTATGCACGTTGGCAAAAAAAGAGAACCTCTCGTCTGGCGACATCGCGGACAAATTAGGCCTGAGATCATCAAACACTTCAAAAGTAATCAAATCTGTCGAGGAAAAAGGGCTGATCACGCGTGTCGTAGGTGAAGTCGACAAACGGCAAATGTATTTTTCACTAACCACTAAGGGCAAAGATGTGTTGCAGTTGATAGAGTGTGACAAAATCGAGTTGCCTGACTTATTAGAACGTATATTGGTTAGGTGACTGTTATATATGAATATTATCATATATACAGTCACCAACTGTATTTTTTCCTCTTGGGCTATCTCATTATTTGTTTTTTTCCAAAAAGATATGACAGATGTAGACAATCCATCATATTACCGATGGCCAAACTCCCGATAATACATAATATAATAGTTATGGCAGTGTGCAGCAATCCGGTACTATCAAAGCTGAAAATAGGTAATAAATATTTGGCGCCCATAGTGAAAATGGGATGGAATATATATATGGGGAATGTGTTCCTTCCAATATATTCAGCGATTTTTAGTGGTTTCCCTTTGACGTATTCGGAAGTTTTTGCTGTGAAGGAAATAAAGCAAATAACAGCGATGAGGACTGATAATGCGCCCCAGTCTCTAAATTCCTTATTTGAAATGATTAGAAGAAAGGGTAGGACAGGCCAAAAACTGCTTTTGTATATTTTGGAAAAATCATGAAAATATAGCTGTATCCCCGCTCCAATAAAATAATAGACAGCACTTTTTATAGAAAGAAATGGAGTGTATTGTGCTGTTAAAAGTAGAAGAAATGCAAAAATAGAGAAATGAGCTATCGTACTTAATTTTCTATATACATTAAAAGAAATATAATAGATGATGCCACATACTATCATGGCATGAAAAAACCAGTAAGGACCAATTGCAGAAATGAAAATAATCCTGCTGATGGTATATATGCTGAATTCTGATATTCCATCTCTTACCGGTAGATATAAAGATAGTATGGCATACCCTGTGACCATTATGGCATAGGGTAGAAATATTCTCAGCAGATAGAGACCAAAATCTTTGACGGGTTTGTTGATATTTACCAAATAACCTGTAATCAGGAGAAAAGCAGGCATAAGAAAAGATAAAATAGCCTCTTTGGTGTCGGGATATAAATTCCCGAAATTCACAATGTGAATAAGTATAACTAATGTAATAAGAATAGTGCGAACAAAATCAATTATATTATAATGTTTCTTTTCCATTTTTTGTTTCTTTGATATAGACAGGGGTGTGCTTATAAGAATCCCGATATGGCAACAAAAGTACAAATAATAAATGATAAAATTTCTTCTTTACCGAGATTTTTTTACACGATTATTTTTTTGATGGAACGTGCTTTACCGCACTAATCACAACGCATAAAATAGAACCTGAGCCATCACCATTGCCGTTTGGGTATCAGAATGATGATCAGAAAGTGCTTGAGGAGTTGAACCATTTTTTGTAATTTGATAGAAGAATTTGTAAAGATTATATACAAAAAAACGCCCCTTCCGGAGGTGACAATCTAGAAAAAGAAAACCGGAATGGGAACATCAATATGAGACAAATATGCTCCTATTTCGCAATATACGTCTTCCGGTGATTCAACTAATGGTTACTTGCAACGCGTTTAACTGTTAGCCGCAACGCGTTCAACGGTTAAATTAAGGCCCCAAAGGCGTTATTTATAACATATTCCGGGATCAATATTATACCATAAATAGTAACAGTTTGAATATCAGCATGTTGTAATATTGCTCTAGAATTGCGTATTTGCGAGCGTGGGGAAACATTTTTGAAATAAGACCTGTATTTTTAGGGTCTTTGTCAACTTTTTTGGATAAGAAAAACGAAGGGGGACGGAGTCAAGTTATAAGTGCGAATTTACCACTTTTTTTGTTAAAAACAAATTCCGGCGTTCTAAAGTAGAGTTTAACTCTTGGTCTCTTGTTTGTTCTGCTCTCGACATGTGAGAGGACACAGTACATACATGGTGTTAATGTTGACTTTCTTAGGCATATACTGTCGTATAGTCATGTTGGTGTTCTCAATTCCTCCCTTGTCATGGGCAGCCTCTTATTGTGAAATTTTGCTGTTTTTACAGGTGTTGATGTATCTGTATGTGCCTCCACACTGGAGCCGCCACAGAAGTGAACACACATCAGGGAACGCACAATCTCGCTATATTAATGGCCAAATGACGTACGTTGCATTTCAGGTGTCCGGTCTGTAGTATGTGACAGCAGACGGTAAAAAAGTACTATTAAGTGAAAAATTACACCGGAAGGAGTTATTTTCTCGGATTTTATTTGTATTTTTGTCATGTCAAGTCTGATTTTTCGCTTTCTGTTATTACAGCACTAGGGTAAGTGATTTTCGGGCATGGCAAAGATCTGAACAACTTATTGTTGCTCAGATTCTTAAAAGAGATGTTAAATCAAAATGCTGCTGAATTTAGGTTTAAAGTCAATAATATTTATATACTGCAATATCATAAGAATGGAAATAGTAATAATAATCGGACTTATATTGTTTAATGGACTGCTTTCGATGTCCGAAATAGCACTTGTCTCTGTCCGTAAGTCCAGATTGGAGACAGAATCAAAAAATGGAAATAAATCTGCTACAAGTGCTCTGAAACTTGTCAATGAGCCTGATAGATTTTTCTCGACTATACAAATCGGAATTACTTTAGTCGGAATCCTAACTGGTTTGTACTCTGGCGAGGCATTTGCTGGAGATTTAGCAGAAGCTCTTAACGGAATCCCTGCGATAGCTCCTTATTCTATGATAATATCCAAAACAATCATAGTTGTTACCGTTACCTATTTGACTTTGGTTTTTGGTGAGCTAATCCCTAAACGCCTCGGTATGACAAAAGCGGAAGGGATAGCAATGTCTGTCACTAAACCGATGGTTTTCCTTGCTCGGTTAACGTATCCTTTCGTGTGGTTTTTATCCAAAAGTACTGCTTTGATCATGAAGTTATTTGGTCTGTATCATATTGAAGACAGTAAAGTCACTGAAGAAGAAGTAAAAGCTATTGTAAAAGAAAGTTTGGACGATGGGGAAATTCAAGAGGTGGAACATGATATTGTTGAACGGGTGTTTAATCTTGGCGATAGAGATGTAAGTTCTATTATGACACATCGCGCAGATTTGATATACATTGATATTAATGAATCAAAAAACGCACTGCGTTCTAAAGTAATGAGCAATATGCACAACACATACCCTGTTGTATCAGGTAGAGTGGATAAAATAATAGGAGTTATACACCTGAAGGATTTGTTTGGAAAAATAGAGGCGGAAGATTTTTCTATTGAAAAAATAATTACCAAAGCCCATTACCTACCCGAAAATATGAGTGTATACAATGCGTTAATGCAATTCAAAAATGCGCATGTAAAATATGGGCTTATCATTGATGAATTCGGAATTATACAAGGCATTGTCACTTTAAAAGACATCATGGAGGCGTTGGTTGGTGAAATTCATGAAGAAGGAGATGAGAAAGAAATTCTTCAAAGAGAGGATGGCAGTTGGCTTGTAGATGGGCAGTATTCATTTTATGATTTTCTATCAAATTTTGATGCTGAATACTTATTTGCGGATAACGATTACAATACTATAAGTGGATTGATTTTTGAACTTTTAGAGACAATACCGACTGTTGGACAAAAGGTGACATGGAAAGATTTTATTTTTGAAATTGTTGATATGGATGGTGCAAGAATAGATAAAGTATTAGTAACTATTAATGTTAAAGATTAAGCGATTGCAAAAATCGAAACATAACATGGCAATTTTTCAGGCGATTCTTGCTGCTGCAATATACTCAGCTCCAATTGCATTATACAATGTTATAAATTATAAAAAAACAGTAGATCTGGATGTGAAATTTGGATGAATCAGATATTGTTCGTATATTTGCGAACGATATTTATGGCAAAGATGAGAAACGATAAAAAATATACTGCAAGACATGAACAATTGGCACACCTTGTCAAGGTTTGGGGACATTCCGTTAGAATTGCTATTGTGCAATTTCTGGCAAAACAGAATACGTGCTACTTTGGTGGCATACATGAACTGCCCATTACCAAAGCTACCGTTTTTCAGCATCTTAAGGAACTGAAAAATCCAGGGTTGATGCTGAGTGAGATTGGCACTCCAAAGATAAAGGATTGTATCAACAAAAAAAATGGAGGCTTGCTCGGGAACTGTTCAATGAGTTTATGGGGCAGTGCATTTGCAAAAAAGAATTGCTGTTAACGCATCCTTTTTTTTACGTGTATTGGTCGTTGTTTTGCGAATTACGATTATAAATAATATTTAATAAATTATAGGTTATG
>OCVT010000075.1_pt1 | contig 30103 bp, 26 predicted proteins | sample 1539111 | NCBI WGS metagenome assembly OCVT01 (sample SAMEA3991482, study PRJEB22521) | metagenome | biome: anthropogenic terrestrial biome; feature: sewage plant; material: raw primary sludge | place: Sweden | collected 2012-09-26 | reverse complement strand
AATCAGGAATAGGCTATCAGAAAATGCGGCCATTTTAACTTTCGTTATCAAAACGAACACCACATATTGTAATTTAGCGACATTTTCATATTATGATGTCCAAACGGCAAATACAAGCAAACCTATTTAAAATAATGACATTATGTAAAATTAATAAAAAAATGAAGGCTAATAACAAATATATGAGATAAAATGAGTAATTTTGCCATCGATATGATATTAGCACAAACGTTAATTCAACTAAAAGCATTTGCCCGTCAGGACGGTGCCATACTTGGAATAGTATGGATAGTGAGCTTTGCATCTATAGTGCTTAGCCCCCAAACTTCATGGGGCAATATAATTGCTTTAACCACACCATTCATTGTGGGCTGGCGGCTTTGCAGATTCCGTGATTACGCACTAGATGGAGTTATATCATTTCGACGTGGGTTGGTGTATTCATGGTACACATTCTTCTATGCTTCGCTCTTATTTGCCATCGCGCAGTATGTGTATTTCAGATATTTGGACAATGGCACGATGACATCAATGCTATTGCAGACGGTAAAAGCAATGACACCAATATATAAACAACACGGTGTGTCAACTGCAGAGATTACGCAAGCTGTAAATATGTTCACGTCATTGAAGCCTATTCAACTCACATTTATGTTTATGATGAACAATATTTTTATGGGATTGATTCTCAGTCTGCCTATATCAGCGATTTGCGCAAGAAGAGTATCTAAAACTAACTTGACAAAAAACAATTAAGAAATATGGACATTTCCGTCATAGTACCTTTATATAATGAGGAAGAGTCGCTACCAGAGTTGTATGCTTGGATAGAGCGCGTCATGAAAGAAAACGGGTACACATATGAAGTAATATTCGTCAACGATGGCTCTACCGACCATTCATGGCAGGTTATTGAAGAGCTGAGTAATAAATTCGAATGTGTAAAAGGTATCAAATTCCGCAGGAACTATGGAAAGAGTCCTGCACTCCATTGTGGATTCAAAGAGTCAGCAGGCGATGTGGTAATCACTATGGATGCAGACCTGCAAGATTCTCCAGATGAGATACCAAAATTGTACCGTATGATTACGATAGACGGGTATGATTTGATTTCCGGATACAAGGAGAAAAGGTATGACCCTCTGTCAAAAACGATTCCAACAAAACTTTTCAACGCCACAGCACGAAAAATAAGCGGGATAAAAAACCTGCATGATTTCAATTGCGGATTGAAAGCATACCGCAAGGAGGTCGTAAAAAATATTGAAGTCTATGGAGAAATGCACAGATACATTCCATATCTGGCAAAGAACGCCGGATTTAACAAGATTGGAGAAATTGTGGTGCACCATCAATCTCGCAAATATGGAAAATCCAAATTCGGTCTAAACAGATTCTTCAATGGATATCTGGACCTTATCACATTGTGGTTTTTAAGCAATTTCGGAAAGAAGCCAATGCACGTATTCGGACTGATGGGTAGCTTCGTCTTCTTTATTGGATTCGTTGCAGCACTTATAATCGGTGCCGACAAATTGTGGGCGCTTTCGCAAGGTATCCCACAGCGTTTGATTACCAGTTCACCTTACTTCTACATTGCATTAACAATGATGATGATTGGAACACAATTATTTTTAGCAGGATTTATCGGTGATTTGATCAGCCGGACATCACCGAATCGTAATGACTATCAAATAGAGGAGGAGATAAAATGCGGAAAATAATCCCGCTGTTATTGACTATATTATTATTGGCAGCATGCTCATCCATTGACTGTCCGCTAAATACAAGCGTAAGTACGAGATACAAATTGGCAGGGAATGTAAAATCACTCGCTGACACACTTACCATTTCGACAGACATCTCTGATGGTAACGATTCTGTGATTATAAACAAGGATGTAAAAACCGACAGTTTTAATCTTCCAATAAGTTATCAACGCGCGGAAGACACTTTCTTTTTCGAAATCAAAGGCACTAGCGGAGCAACAACAATTGACACCCTATCCGTGGCAAAAGAAAACAAGCCTCATTTCGAGTCTATTGACTGCAATCCATCAATATTTCACACCATTACAGGTGTAAAATACACCCACAACCGAATAGATTCAATTGTTATAAACAATAAAAATGTAACATACGATGCATCGACAGCACATTTCCTCATATATTTTAAAAGCACTAACAATTAGTCTTCTGCTAACGTTGATGCATGTGACGGTTAATGCACAGAATGTAAGACCGAAAATTGCCATGGTCAAAAAGGATACCATCCCACTATTCAGGGGGCTTGCCGTTTCGGGCGACCTCGTCGGAATAGCCCAACTCGCATTTGGTGATTATGGACAATACGAGGTCGCATTACGCGTGAATCTAAAAGACAAGTATTTTCCAATAATTGAATTAGGCTACGGAAAAGCTAACGCAGAAGACATCTCTACAAAAATTTCATACAAGACAAACGCCCCATACGGAAGGATAGGCATCGATTTCAACTTAATGAAAAACAAGCACGACGACTATAGGCTGTATGGCGGTATGAGATATGCATATACAGCATTCAAATATGACATGTTCAGTCCCGGTCTTACAGACCCCGTATGGCACGACAGGGTGGAATATGACGCCAACAATGTTGACTGCAACTATCATTGGATGGAGATAGTATTCGGAGTGGATGCCAAAATTTGGGGTCCAATACGACTAGGATGGAACGTTAGATACAAACGCCGTCTGATGCACAAAGAAGGCGATTTGGGCAATGCATGGTATGTTCCCGGATACGGCAAGACTGGCAGTTCAAGACTTGGCGGGGCATTCAATGTTATTTTCGAGCTATAGCAACGTGAGGAGTATTCTATTATAACAGTTATTAGAAAATCGACTGATTATGTCTGCAGACAAAAGTAAACGCCTATTATGGCGAATACCATTTCTTGCCTTTCTAATTATTGGAACGGTTCTGATTATCAGGCAGCAACAGGCAATACCATATCAGCACAACACCGGAATTATCTTCGGCACAATATTCAACATAACCTATCAAAACGATGATGATTTGAACAATGAAATTGTGGGCGAGCTCAACAAAGTAGATGCGTCACTGTCAATATTCAATAAGGAATCCATAATATCAAAGATAAACCGCAATGTAGATGTAGTGCCAAACGAGATGTTCAAGGAAGTTTTCTCTCTGGCAGAAAACATATCGATGGAAACGGACGGAGCTTTTGATATAACAGTAGCGCCAATGGTCAACGAGTGGGGATTTGGGTTTAAAAAAGGTGTGCCACCGACAAAGCTGATCATCGATAGCCTCAAGACTATCGTTGGATACAAAAAGGTAAAATTGGAAAACGACCGCATCAAGAAATCAGATTCTCGTATCATGCTTGACTGTAGTGCCATAGCAAAAGGATATGGCTGTGACGTAGTGGCAAGATATCTGCGCACCAAAGGTATAAAGAACTTTATGATTGAGATAGGTGGCGAAATTGTAACAAGCGGCATCAACGACAAACGTGTTCCTTGGAGAATTGGCATAACCAAACCTACCGATGGCTCACTTAACGTAAATGAGGAGATTCAGACAGTGCTGAGTATCACTGACATATCAATTGCAACTAGTGGCAATTACAGAAACTTTTATTATAAAGGCGGTAGAAAATACGCACACACTATTGACCCCAAAACCGGTTATCCTGTGCAGCACAATATATTATCGTCTACCGTGATAGCCAGTAATTGTGCTACTGCCGATGCCTATGCCACTTCATTCATGGTATTAGGGCTAGATGGTGCACAAAAAATATTGAAAAAGCATCCAGAACTTATGGCTTACTTTATCTACTCTGGTAAAAACGGCAAAAATAAAGTTTGGTATTCATCATCAATGAAAGGAAAGATTATCAATTAAGACTCTTTTGATGAGTTACGACATTCAAATATATAACAAGTTATTGGAACTTCCTCTATTTCAGGGGATGAGCCGTAATGATTTATCACAAATTGTAGCACACACAAAATTCGGATTTCATAAATATGCAGGAGGGAAGTATATCGTGAGAGAAGGGGATGAGTGCAACCAGCTGTTTTTTCTCATAAACGGAAAGATTAAAGTAGTGTCCATAGCCGATGACCATAGTTACACATTCATTGAGGAAATGACATCACCGCATATTTTGCAACCAGAATGTATATTTGGATTATCACAAAGATATACACGCAATTTTATCGCCCAGACCAATTGCAACTTTATAACAATAGACAAAACAGAGGCGATGAAACTATCTGACAATTTCATCATATTCCGTCTTAATATGCTAAACATCATTTCCACACAACTTCAAAAATTAGGACGCCAGCCATGGAAACGCCAACCTGAAAATTTACAACAACGCATCATCAGATTTATAGAATGCCACTGTCTGCGACCAGCAGGCGAGAAACATATAGTAATAAAAATGCAACGGCTGGCCGATGAGCTGAACGATAGTCGTTTGGACATCTCTCGTGCGCTTAACAGTCTACAGACCGAGGGATTGATAAAGCTTCGGCGCGGCGGGATTGATGTCCCCTCACTTGAGAAATGCCTATTGAGACAGGTAACACGAAACGGCTAGGAATTTCAGTCATAACTAAATTTGAGACAATAATAAGTCAAGACACGTCTAATATACGTTAAAATTCATTCGCAACACGTTGTGTGTCTGATATTTTTATTAACTTTGCATTAAATTGCAATTAAGTTAGTTATGGGAGAAAACAATATAGAGAATAAGAACCGCACGAATCCTTTTTTTGAACAATACAACACGCCACACAATGTGGTGCCTTTCAATCGTATCCAGACATCGGACTATGAAGAGGCTTTCATGGAGGGAATTCGACGCGACGAAGAGGAAATAGATAAAATAATAAATGACCCCGAGGAACCAACCTTTGATAACACGATAATACGTGTCGACAACGAGAACGGAGACAACTACTACGATTTATTAAGTCGTGTCTCTAATGTTTTCTCATGTATGCTCAGTGCAGAAACAAATGACGAACTTGACGAATTGGCACAGAAGATGAGCCCGATTCTCACCAAGCATGCCAATGATGTAAGGTTGAATGAAAAATTATTTAAACGTATAAAGCAAGTTTATGACAACCATCGTGAGCTCACGCCTGAAGAAAAAATGCTCATGGACAATTGTTATGACGGTTTCGTTCGCAGCGGTGCATTGCTCGACGAAGCAGGAAAGGACAAATTGCGCAAACTCACTGAAGAGGCAGGCATTTTGTCGCTACAATTCTCACAAAACCTATTAAAAGAAAACAAGGCCTTTGAATTACATATAACAGATGAGCAACAATTGGATGGTCTGCCAAATACTGCACGTGATGCTGCGGCTCAAGCTGCTAAAGACAAGAAAGAAAATGGATGGATATTCACTCTCGATTTCCCCAGCTTCTCACCATTCATGACTTACTCCACACAACGTGAATTACGTCACCGGATGTATATGGAACGCAACACGGAGTGTACCCACGAAAATAGCGAAAACAATATTGATATATGCACGCGTTTAATAAACTTACGGCGTGAGATAGCCCAATTGCTTGGCTATGGCACATACGCCGACTATGTGTTGAGACATCGCATGGCAAGCAATGTTGATAATGTTTACGAACTGCTAGAAAACCTCATTGAGGCTTATAAGCCAACAGCTGTAGAGGAAGTGAAAGAAATAGAAAAGATGGCGAAAACGATTGAAGGCGATGACTTCAATTTGGAACCATGGGATTTCAGTTTCTACTCTCACAAGCTAAAGATGGAGAAATATAACATTGACGCAGAGATGTTGCGCCCATATTTCGAATTATCCAAAGTAATAAAAGGCGTGTTCGGACTTGCAACGACATTATATGGAATAACATTTAAGGAAAATAAAGACATCCCCGTATATCATCCCGATGTGAAAGCATACGAGGTATTCGATAAAGATGGATCCTATTTAGCTGTCTTCTATGCAGACTTTCATCCTCGAAAAGGAAAACAAGGCGGTGCATGGATGACCGAATTTCAAGGACAGTGGATTGACAACAAAGGCATTAATGTTAGACCTCACGTAAGTGTCGTAATGAATCTAACAAAACCAACTGATGAAAAGCCCGCCCTGCTGACACTTGGCGAAGTAGAAACTTTTCTGCATGAGTTTGGACATTCATTACATGGTATGTTTGCAAACACACGATTTGAAAGTTTATCCGGAACCAATGTATGGTGGGATTTCGTAGAACTTCCATCACAATTCATGGAAAATTACGCGATAGAGAAAGAATTTCTTCGCACATTCGCATTCCACTATGAAACAGGCGAAGCGCTACCCGATGAATTAATAGAACGCATAGTCAGGAGCCGCAATTTCATGTCAGCATACGGATGTCTGCGACAAGTGAGTTTCGGACTTCTAGATATGGCATATTATACCAAGAGTGAAGAATTCAAAGAAGAACTAATTCAATTTGAAAAAAAAGCATGGGAGAAAGCCATTGTTACAAAACAACTGCCAAATACATGTATGACCGTACAATTTTCTCATATTATGGCTGGGGGGTATTCTGCGGGCTATTATAGTTATAAATGGGCAGAAGTGCTGGATGCCGATGCCTTCAGTGCATTCAAAAATAACGGTATTTTCGACCAAAAGACAGCACAAAGTTTCCGTGACAACATTCTTTCAAAAGGCGGGACCGAGCATCCGATGACACTATATAAACGTTTCCGCAGACAAGAGCCGACTATAGATGCCCTACTGGAAAGAGACGGAATAAAGAAATAAATAAGATTTACTCTTACACAAGGTAATAAACATCTCAATATGACTAACGAGGACAAACAAAGAAAACTCGACAACAGGTACCTACGCATGGCCAAAATATGGTCGGGAAACAGTTATTGTAAACGCCGCCAAGTGGGAGCACTTGTTGTAAAAGATAAGATGATAATAAGCGACGGTTACAATGGTACACCAAGTGGCTTCGAAAATGTCTGCGAGGATGAGAGCAATGTTACAAAGCCTTACGTACTACATGCTGAGGCCAATGCCATTACAAAACTGGCGCGAAGTTCAAACAACAGTGACGGATCCACACTCTACGTCACCGCTTCTCCATGCATTGAGTGTGCAAAACTAATAATTCAAGCAGGAATAAAACGTGTCGTATACGGTGAGGAATATCGTTTGGGAGACGGAATAGACCTGCTAAAAAGAGCAAATGTTCAAGTTTTATATTTAAATCCAGACGAGAATGAATCAGAATAAATCAAGCCGTTACATGCCGTTGCTGATGGCTCTATGCGTAGTCATCGGTATCGTCATTGGAACATTTTACGCCAATCACTTTTCAGGCAACAGACTGAATATAATCAGCACTGGAAGCAACAGGTTGAACAATCTATTGCACATCATTGATGACCAATATGTGGATGAGGTAAACATCGACTCACTCGTCGACAAGGCAATTCCTCAGATATTGTCGGAATTGGATCCACACTCGGTGTATATCAGTGCAAAGGATGTTCAATCATCCAACGATGATCTTAAAGGTTCATTCTCTGGTGTTGGTATTGAGTTCACAATACGCGAAGATACCATACACGCACAGAATGTGGTTAAGAATGGTCCTGCGGAGAGAGCTGGAATATTGGCTGGAGACAAAATCGTGAGCATTGACGGCAAACCATTTGTGGGCAAGATTGTGACAAACGAGGAAGCAATGCACCGGCTCAAAGGTCCAAAAGACTCAAAGGTTAAAATTGGTATTCTGAGATACGGGCAAAAGACTGTTAAATACTTTACCGTAACTAGAGGTGAGATCCCCCAAAAGAGCATCACTGCCACATACATGATTGATGACAATACTGGCTATATCAGAATAAAAAATTTCGGAGAGACAACATACACCGAACTGCTTATAGCTCTAGCCACATTGTCACAAGAAGGATTCAGTAACCTAGTTATTGACCTGCGCGACAATACTGGCGGATACTTGCAGTCGGCTGTTCAAATGGCAAATGAATTTTTACCAAAAAACAAACTGATTGTATACACCAAAGGCCGAAAGTCTCCCCGCCAAGACTATCGTAGTGATGGACATGGCAGTTACCAAAAGATTCCTCTAGTCGTTTTAATTAACGAAGGCTCTGCGTCTGCATCTGAGATTTTCTCTGGAGCCATGCAGGATAATGACCGTGCTACAATCATCGGCCGCCGCTCATTTGGAAAGGGACTTGTCCAACAACAGATTGCATTCCCCGACGGAAGCATGATCAGACTAACTATAGCACGCTACTATACGCCATCAGGTAGATGCATACAAAAACCATATACGACTGGAGATGACGCAGACTACGAAAAGGATTTGATTTCTCGTTACCAACATGGTGAATTCTTCTCGCAGGACAGTATCAAACATACAGGACCTGCATACCACACGAATAATGGACGAATTGTTTATGGCGGCGGTGGAATCACTCCTGACATCTTCATTCCGGAAGACACACTTGGAATGACATCATATCTAAAGGAAGCAAGCATGAATGGACTCATTCTGCAATTTGCTTTCACATATACCGATGATAATCGTCTGAAACTAAATAATTTCACTGAGATGATGGAACTGTCTGGCTATTTGAACAAGCAGGATATGGTGGACAAGTTTGCTACGTATGCAGACAAGCACGGTTTACAACGTCGCAACCTCATGATACAGAAATCTCACAAACTATTGGAACGCTATATCAATAGTCGTGTCATCTACAATATGCTGGACGAAAGTGCTTGGAATGAGTACATTAATCAGGATGACCCTGTAATAAAAGCAGCACTAAACGTATTTGGACGTAATGCAGCATTCCCCAATAAACCAGCCACATCAATCAATAAAAAAGGAAAGACTGCATACGATGACAATATTGGGTTCAATTATGGTCCATTGCACAGCAATCCATTACTAGTTGCGAATGCTTAAGAAAGAATTGAGACAAGAAATACGCGATATCAAACGACAATTCACCAGCGAACAGCTGAGCGAATTGTCGCTTGATGTTATTCGGCGTCTTCTTATTCATCCACTCATGATATCAGCGAAAACGATATTGATGTATTATTCTCTACCAGACGAGGTAAACACGCATGAGGCTATTGACACGTTACTAAACACAGGCAAAACTGTCATTCTACCCGCCGTGACAGATGACAAAAACATGGATTTGCGATATTACAGAGGGACACAAGACTTGATATCAGGATCTTACAACATCATGGAGCCAAACGGCACACTCTTCACTACTTATGAAAACATTGACGTGGCAGTAGTTCCCGGTATGAGTTTCGATTCCCAGGGCAACCGCCTAGGAAGAGGAAAAGGATATTACGACCGATTTTTAAGTAAAATACCCAATGCGTATAAAATTGGTATTTGCTTTGACTTTCAAAAGAAAGAGTTGATACCAACAGGCCCTTATGACATTAGAATGGATGAAATAATATGAAGCCAGCCCTAATATATTCTAACATCTATAATAACCATGCTCCCAACCTCTTCATTAAGTCGTTTTACTAGTTGACTACGCATCATTGACAAGTCTTGACGTAAAGCAGGATTATTGATTTTAACATATAGAGTCTGATTCTTGATAAACTTTTCTCCGGTATACCTGTCCACCATTACACCTGCAACTTTTCCCCATGAATCAATAAGACGCTTTTGATTTAGTGGCGTTTCAAATCCTTGTTGACGAAGAAACTTCTGCAACAATTCGTTTATTGGCATTACATTTTTTTTAAACACATTATGCCTCCTTATTCTCAGTTATCTCTCCGTTTTCTACAGAGAACAGTTTGTAGTGAAACTCACTATTGCACAATATCCTATCCAAATGGTCCCGATTTGTATCAGTTATAAAAATTTGACCATAGTTATCTCCAGAAACCAATCTAACAATCTGTTCCACCCTGTGAGCATCCAATTTATCAAAAATATCATCCAAAAGCAACAGCGGTGTTGTATTTGACGTAGTACGTTTGAGAAAATCAAACTGAGCCAATTTCAATGCGAGTACAAAGGTTTTGCTTTGTCCCTGACTACCCTCACGCTTCATTTGATATCCGCCCAATAACATCTCCAAATCATCACGATGAACACCATGAAGAGAATAGCCTACAGCTCTATCCTTAAGTCGGTCACGCTGAATAACATCAAGTAACGCTCCACGCTGGCAATGTGATATATATGAGAGAGAGACCGATTCTTTATTCTCTGAAATATTTTTATAAATTCCCTGGAATATGGGTATCATTTCACGTACAAAATCATCACGCTTTTGGTATATAAATTCACCCTGTTTCGCCATTTCCTGCTCCCAAATTTCCATTAACGCCATATCGGGCTCATCCTCCATTCGCAATAAAGCGTTTCTCTGCTGTAAAGCCTTATTGTATTGGGAAAGAGCATCCAAGTAAGTGTAATCATACTGGGAGATTACAACATCCATCAAATGACGTCTCTCCTCACTTCCACCCTCGATAATCGAAGTATCAGACGGAGAGGCAAAAACGATAGGTATTAGTCCAATATGCTGGGACAATCTTTTATATTCTTTTTTATTACGTTTTACGTGCTTCTTTGAGCCACGTTTCATTCCACAGTACACATCTTCCGCATCTCCGGTATCACTGACATAGCCACCCTCAAGTACAAAAAAGTCAGCATCATGATTAATTATTTGAGAATCAATAGAGTTATAAGCGCTACGACAAAAAGACAAATAATAGATAGCATCGAGAAAATTAGTCTTTCCCTCGCCATTCTGACCTATCAGACAATTCATTTTTGGAGACACATCAAGATTGGCCAATCTTATATTTTTATAATTGATGATTGATATTTTTTTAAGAATCATTCGCTATTGTCCTCTTCTTTTGTGCAAAGTTAAATGTTTTATTAATGAAAAACGAAAAAAGTAAGGAATAAATTTCAATATCTGAGATAATTTCAGTAATTTTGCCACGCTTAAATTGAATAAATAAAAACAAAATAATAATGGCAAACAAAAAAGAACATGCAGCTTCTAGCGAGGCTCTTACAATTTCAGAGGCATTCTTCACCAAATACAAGAAGCCTATTTTAATTGCAGTTGTCGCAATTATCTTAGTTCTAGTTGGCATTTTCTGCTACAAACAATTTTTCGGAGTTCCACGCGAGCAAAAAGCCAGTACTGTTCTTGGCAAGGGTCAGGAATATTTTAACAATGAAATGTTTGACAAAGCGCTAAATGGTGACGGCCAGGGATACGTTGGTTTCAAAGCTTTAGCATCAGACTATAGTGGCACAGATGCGGCAAACTTGGCCAATCTATATGCCGGCCTTTGCTATGCAAACCTTGACAAATGGGAGGATGCACAGAAATCGCTCAATGCCTATTCACCAGCCAATGACGCAATGATAAGCCCTGCTGCTATTGCCGCTTTGGGTAACGCATACGCTCACCTCAACCAACTCGACAAGGCTGTAGAAAGCCTAAAGAAGGCCGCAGACATGGCAGACGCAAAGGCTGAGAATGGTGCCAATTACAGTCTGTCTCCTACTTTCTTGCTTCAAGCTGGTATCATATTAGAAAGCCAAAACAAAAAAGATGACGCCCTAAAGATTTATCAGGACATCAAGAAAAAATATGTCAACTCTTCAATTGTTCAGAGTCAAGAGATTGACAAATATATTGAACGCGCTACAATAAAATAATGGCAACTGCTCTTCACAACCTTTCAGAATACGACTTCAGCGAAGTTCCTGATGCCAGTAACATGTGCTTCGGAATTGTTGTTGCAGAATGGAATTCGGAAATCACTGGTGCGTTGCTTGATGGTGCCGTAAAGACATTGGAAAAGCATGGTATGCTACCAGAAAACATTCATATAAAAACAGTGCCTGGTAGTTTTGAGCTCATTTACGGTGCACACCAGATGTGTCTCAATGGCGGCTACGATGCAGTGATTATTTTGGGATGCGTTATTCGTGGTGACACACCTCATTTCGATTATATTTGCCAAGGTGTTACATACGGTATTGCAAGATTAAACTCTACTAGCGAGATTCCGGTAATATACGGTTTACTAACAACAAATGACCTGCAACAGGCAAAGGACAGAAGCGGTGGCCGACTAGGAAACAAAGGCGATGAATGCGCAATAGATGCGATAAAGATGGCTAAGTTTTAGCATAATGATATTTGAATATATAAAGGAAAGGGCGGTACGTTGAATGTTCCGCCCTTTATTTATTTAAATTTCCGCCTCACAACAATAATATAAAAATTAAAAGACAATGATATTAAAAGATTTATTTGAAACTTACGATTTCGATGACATAATGGAAATTGTGGTTGACATGTTTCCCGGAACAACCAAATATAACAAGCAACTAAAACAAGCTTATGATATGTTGCTGCAAGTTGAACCTATAGAATCAAAGGAAAGCATTCGTTACAAGATAATTAAGAGTGATGATAATGATGAATCATATATGGGTGCCGATGATGACTGCTTCGAAACCACATGGGATGTTTGTATGGGCAAGGAAATCATCCGTGAAAAAAATGTAGACCTAACCGATATAGAAATCACAGCCAACAGTCTCATCTGCTTGTGTTTCATAAGTAAATACCCAAAAGAATTTCAAGAGTTGCACAATCAACTCCTGAAAGGGTGATTACCTCACAATATTCTCTCGCGAGAAGGGGACGCAGAGGCAATTAAATACCTTCATCTTCGGATTTGGTATCTTCGGAATGAATAATATCACTTCCTGTATCCAACTGAGTATCCTTACTGATCGAAACAGATCCCATCTTAGACAATTTCAGCACCATTGGTATATATTCGTCGCTTGTCTTGTCTGGAGAACCGACACTGGCAGCAAAATAGAGGCAATCGCCTTTTGCGCAATCATAAACAATGCCTAAAAGTGCACCATTATTCATATATTTACTATCCAGACATGATTCAAAATCCTGTTTGGTAAATGTTCGACTAAAAAATTCGCTACCATCTTTCCTCAACACTTGCAGAGTAATCTTATTATCAAAATATTTCTGCGAACCGTCAATTACAGTTGGCAATGATGAATCCGCACATAACTTGACATTCACTTTATATGAAGAACCAACCCACAGCACAGTAGTTGATTGAGAATAATCACCCATTTTCAAAACATTATTAGATTTAACTATAACGGGTTTCTTTGCAATTATCTCATGAGTGTCTTTCTTGTTTCCGCATGAAGAAAACAAACCAATCATAATAATCGAAAAAAAAACAAAGGATATACTTTTCATAATCATGTTATATTTGACTGCAAAGATAATAAAAAAATGTCAATAAAAAAAGCACCTTCTAAAAAATAGAAGGTGCGTTACCTAAATACTCTAAAAACCCATTGAGTTCTCACACGATATAATAAAAGTTCAGTTTATGAATGTTTTCTTAACTTATTTTTGGTCACTGTTGTTATTTTTCTCCATTTTATCACCATGAGGACCAAGCTGCATTCTCTGCTTCATATCCTCCTGATATCTCACGTATTGACTCTCATTCATTATAGATTTGAGTTTTCCATTATATGCATCTATATTTTCCTTCATTTCTTGCATACGAGCTTTAATCATATCGTCACTCGGGCGCTGACGTTCAGTCTGTTCGCCCTGTTGATCGGCTGACTTATCGTCTTTGCTAAAATTTGGCCCATGACCACCACGATGCCCGCCACCCATCATTGGCATCTTATCAGCATACTCCTGATTGAGAGCCAACAACGCTTTTGCTTGATTTGCATCCAGTCCATACTTCGCAATCATTTTGTCAGTATGTTTCTGAATCATCTCAGTTTTGTCAAACCTCTTGCCACCCTGCTCTTTATCGTTTTGAGCCATAGCGACAGTTGCCATTATAAATAAGGCTGAAACAGCCACAATCAATCTTTTCATAAAATTTCGATTTTTAAATTGTTCTACTTTACATTTTTGTTGCAACTATCAATTTGACGCACAAAGATACATAAAGTTTAATGACAAAAGAAAAAAAGACACCTCTTTCTCACAATTTGACATTTATTTATTATCTTTGTAGCGATTTTAACACATATAAAAATGAAGAAATACATTATATATATATTATTATTATCAATAATAATCATTTCTTGTAAGCAAAAGAACTCATATGCATCGACGGAATCCACTACTGACACTATTCCAATGATAATTATGCAGATTCAGAAATGTTCAAGACTGTACACCACAGAATATCACATACATAAAATTGTGACTCACGATGACCATAAAAAACTCACCGGCACATTTTTGAAGAATGATTTCAGCATAGACCTTCCTCTAGGCAAGAGAAAAATTGCGATACCAATGGATGTCACATTGAAGGCATACATAGACTTCAACGGATTTTCAGAATCCAACATCAAACACAGAGGCAGCAGGATCGAAATAGTATTGCCAGATCCAAAGGTAATGCTTACCAGTAGTCGCATCAATCACAATGACATAAAACAATATATTGCATTCACACGTTCAAATTTCAGCGACGAGGAACTCACTAACTATGAGCACCAAGGTAGGCAGGCCATCATAAACGACATACCGAAGATGGATATCATCGAGACGGCAAGAGGGAGCGCAGCTCGTATTCTTATACCAATACTATCCAGAATTGGCTACAAAGAAAAAGACATTACCATCACATTCCGCAAACAGTTCACAATAAAAGACATCCCAACTCTTTTTGACAAATCAACAATAGAAAATGAGAAAGCAAACCAGTAATTTTCAATTCATAATAAACAATGTATCAAAAACTGTCTGGATGGCACTGTCTGTCATCCTCATAATTGGTATTATTGTTACCTCATCGGTGATATATTTCAACAAAGACAATTCATTTAACATCGGTCAGGATGAAAGTATCAGCATAACGCCCACACAAATACGCTCAATAGAGAACATTGGTGAATGGGAATTTCTCTCCATAAGTGACGAGGAGCTCATAGATACCGTGAGGCGTGGTTTTATAAATGACGATGAATTGGTGCGAATTTATTACGGTACTTTGCGTTTGGGCATAAACATGCACGAGGTAAGCCCCAAATGGATGAAAGTACAAGGTGACTCTATAAGCATACTATTGCCACCTATAAAACTGCTCGACAATGATTTCATTGACGAGGCACGAACTCGTTCGTTCTTCGAAAGTGGCAATTGGACAGGTAAAGACCGTGAAGCACTCTATCTACGAGCATATAATGTGATGAAGGAACGTTGCATTAACGAACAAAACATCAAATCGGCTGAGCAAAATGCCAACGAACAATTCTGCAAATTGATGCGTTCTATGGGGTATGAGAATGTAAGAATAAGATTCGACAAAACACAAGCACATTAATTATATGGATTATGTAAACAACTTTTTTGAGCAACTCAGTTCTTTTCTTTGGGGATGGCCAATGATTATTCTCTTGTTGGGAACCCACCTATTTCTGACGATAAGGCTTAAATTTCCACAACGCGAACTATTCACAGCAATAAAACTATCTGTCAGTAAAGACAAGAATGCAACGGGAGATGTTTCCCAGTTTGGAGCACTTGCCACAGCCCTCGCCGCAACCATTGGCACCGGCAACATAATAGGTGTGGCTACAGCTGTTGCACTTGGAGGCCCGGGAGCCGTACTTTGGTGCTGGCTAACCGGTGTTTTCGGCATTTCCACAAAATATGCAGAAGGGCTACTCGCCATCAAATATAGAGTGAAGACCAAAGACGGAAAGATGCTTGGAGGCCCTATGTATGCATTAGAGAGCGGACTAGGATGGAAATGGATGGCTGTGCTATTTGCCATTTTAACAGCCTTTGCATCTTTCGGCATAGGCAATACAGTACAAGCAAATGCCATAGCCACACTGGCTCAAAGCACATACGGAGTCTCACCATATATCACAGGCTTAATCATTTGCGCGCTCACTGCCATAGTCATTCTTGGCGGTGTGAATAGTATTGCCCGCGTTTGCGGCATGCTCGTACCATTCATGGCAATATTCTACGTTTTGGGCTGTATCTATATACTGTTTGTAAACTCCCATTATGTATGGCCGGCAATTGAGCTAATATGCAAATCGGCTTTCACTCCACAAGCCGCCGGAGGAGGGTTCATAGGAACCTCTGTGATTGTAGCAGCCCGTTTCGGTATTGCCCGCGGACTCTTCTCAAACGAATCCGGCCTGGGCTCTGCCCCAATAGTTGCAGCAGCCGCCCAAACACGAAATCCAGTTAGACAGGCACTAGTATCATCCACAGGCACATTCTGGGATACAGTCGTGATTTGCGCCCTTACCGGACTTGTCATTGTGAGCAGTATCATTGCTTATCCAGACATCAGCTATACAGATGGAGCTGCTCTCACAAAGTCAGCATTTAGCAAGATACCATATGTCGGAACTCCACTATTAAGCTTCGGATTACTCACATTCGCATTCAGCACCATCCTTGGGTGGAGCTATTATGGAGAGCGGGCCGTAGAATATCTCAAAGGGAAAAAATGGATGCTGGCATACCGCATATTGTATATTATCGCTGTGTTTGTGGGAAGCATAGCCAATCTTTCCATTGTATGGAACATTGCCGACTGCATGAATGCTCTCATGGCTATTCCAAACCTGCTCTCGCTGTTATTCCTAAACGGAATGATTGTGCACGAAACACGCAAATATCTATGGCGTGGAAGACTGGACAGAGAAAGTTAATGATGGCATAGCAGGTTCATTTCATTGAATTTCGTATATTACAAGCCTGTAAATAGCCCCAAATACAATCACTTGCATTTGGGGCCTACTCACTAAATCAATAATACTAATAAATTCTCTCTGAAATAAAAAACATTTTAACCAATATATAAAACCACAAACTACGAATCAAAAAATTTATGACATACCCTTCATACAATCCATTTACCTAAAAAGCAAATCAATCTTGACACCTTAAAAGCTAATTCCTATACATATTTTCTATGATACCTCCATTTCCAAGACGCAAATATATAATGAATAACGATTGGTTATTCAAAATCACATAAAAAAGAATATATTTTTATGAGCAATCGTTTGCACAATTCAGGATATTTTATTTACTTTACAACCGAAGTCTATGCATGTTGTCAAATTATGAATTATTAAACACCCCAATGTTATGAAGTTAAGAACATTAATCATCGCTTGCGTATCTTTTACGGCCATAGGATGCACTTCGGCCCACAATTATAAGGAAATTAACAAAGATACATTCAAGACAAAATCAGGACGAAATGTGGTCATCACTGCTATAAAGCATGCTAGCATGGAAATCAATTTCAATGGCATAATATTCGAAATTGATCCAGTATCAACAGCTTGCCAACCGGCTACCGACTATACAAAAATGACAAAGGCAGATTATATCATCGTAACCCACGAGCATTACGACCATTTCGACAAAAAAGCAATAAGTATTCTTAGTAAGCCCACTACACGAATCATCACCAATGGCACATGTGGAAAAGAGTTCAGTGAAAGCATAATAATGAAAAATGGCGACTCGATAGATCTCGCTGATAACATAAAAATGTATGCCGTACCTGCATACAACAACACACCCGGTCACACCCAATTCCATCCCAAAGGACGAGACAACGGCTTCATTCTCAAAATTGACGGTTTGCGCATATACATTGCAGGCGACACCGACGATATTCCAGAACTGAAACAAATCAAGGATATTGATATTGCATTTCTGCCATGCAATCAGCCATTCACCATGACACCGACACAATTACGAAATGCAGCAAAGACAATAAAACCAAAAGTGCTCTTCCCATACCATTTAAGTGACACCGACACTACCGAAATATTAAATGAGACCAAGGGTCTGGGTATAAACGTAAGAATAAGAGGGTACATGTAACTCGAACTTTATCCAGATAAACAGCCCATTTATCTTTGTTACATATATCAAAAAAGTTTACAACAACCCCTAAAATGCAGGCCTTATTTCAAAAATGTTTCCCCACAGTCGCAAATATGCGATTCTAGGATTATATTACAACATGCTAATATTCAGACAATTACCATTTTAAAGCAAAATGTAACTCCAAAAATGTGTTACAATAAGGCTCTTTTGCCATTCATGTAACCGTTAGAAGCGTTGCAAGTAACGGCTAAACGCAGACCAAGTAACCGTTACTTGCATTTCTGAAAGAAGTAAAACGCAAAATAGGAACATGCTTGCCACGTATTAATGTTCCCTTTCCTGTTTTTCTTTTTCTAGATTGTCACCTCCGAAAGTGTTGAATTTGATCATATAATCTTTACAAATTCCGGGGCATGCGATAAAGTCCGTGGATAGATTTTAGCGATTGTCCATGGTCATTTACATTCTAACCAAGAACTAAAGATGTTCTATACATGAAGAATTCTAAATCCAATACACCACGTATCACTCCTCCTCACCGGCATTCTTCAGTGCGGAGAGAAGGTTATAAGCACCTTTTATCACAATCTTCCGTGTAGGAATATTGCGGGCAATGGTTACTTGGGTATATCCATTATGACTCGATCCCATGGTTACCTCTATCATCTTATAGTCAGTCAGTCTGGTACCTTTATCCGTTTTGCTCCCCTGACAGATAAAGATATAGTTTTTCCCGCCGTAAGTCACTATCGCATCTTCAGGGAGAGCAGGGCTTTGATGGTTATCAAGCACCACCTCTGCATTGACATACATACCGGGCAGCACATTTCCGCAACGGCTCACGATACGTGCAAGCACCTTGTAAGACTTGTCGTTATCAATCGATTTTGTGGTTTGATATACAATGGCATGGTGAATCTCATCTTCATCATTAACGTAAAATGCGAGTTGCTGGCCTTTATGCAATTTATCGATATCTTTTTCAAACACGGAGAGACGAATAAAGAGGTTATTGAGATTGACCACATCAAACAAGTCGTCAGTGGCCGATACCGTAGAACCCACACTCACGTTTACATTCTTCACAAAACCGGAGATAGGAGCTTTCACAGCCACAGCCCTCGTGATATTTGCACTTGTGAGGCGGTAGGGGTTAATGCCTATCAGTAATAATTTCTGCTCATATCCGCGCATTTGTATTTTCAGCGTCTTATACTCCGAAGTGGTGAGTTGCATGTTTTTCTTTGATGCAGCGTCGTTTGAATAAAGTGCACGCTGACGCTGATATTCCAGGCTTACATACTCCATCTTGCTCTTTGTCTCAAGATAATTCTGTTGCAAGTCAATGAATTCATAATTCTCCACATATGCCAGCACCTGTCCTTGATTCACTTCCGATCCCTGTATAACGTTGATGCTGCGCACCCGGCCACCCATAGGCATGGATATCGACGCCGTATTCTGAGGCAACGAGGCAATCTCACCATTCAGCTTGAGCGTATTGCCTACCTGCCGCATCTCAATACCGCCGGTCTCTACAGACGACATTTTGATCTGCTCATCTGTCAATGACACCACGTCAGTTGCGGTTTCTACCTCCTTGTTTTCGTTCTCTACTTTATTTCGATTCCCGCATGAGTTCATCATCATCAATACGATAACCATGACAATGATCGGTTTCATATATATTATTTTCATACGTATTCTTTTTTAATGTGTTTTACCTTCCACAGACTCCAATGATATGACCGTCTGATTGTGATTATTGATTGCTTCAATATAATTTTGTTTGATATCCAATGCCTTTGACACGTTGACGATATATTCGGAATAAGCTATTTCCCCATGGCGATAACTATATTCCGACTGAGATATGATCATTTCAGCCTCCGGCACCGCCTGTTTCTCGTAATAACTAATTACACTTTGCTGCTTTACATATTCGTCTACCAACGACAGATAGTCGTTTCTCACCTTTTTGGCATAGCTGTCGGCGTCATTCCTTGCCATGATCTCCCTGATCCTAGCCGCCTTCACCTTTGCCTTCAAGGATGAATAAAATACGGGAATGGATATACCAAACTGTATACTGTTGAATCTATTACCCGAGTCGAAGGTGCGCTGTTTGCCGTCCACCTCCTGAGTGCCACGGATAGTCTGGCTGTTGATACTGACATTAAAATCGGGTAATCCCCTACTGCTTTCCAGCCGGTGTTCTATCCTGGCATTCTGTACTTGTTGAAGAGTCATGCCCAGCATCGGATTATTCGACGTAGCCTCATCTGCCTGACGAGGTGTATATGGGATTGCGGCAAGTCTGTCCGCAGACGGCAGCAGAAGTACCGGTGCATTAAGCAGGGTCTGCATGCGTCGTGAGCAGATATTCATATCCGTTTGTAGCTGGATCAGCCGGTTACTTGTTTCCGACTTTTGTGTCTGCGCTGTCATCAGCTCCAGTTTACGAGCCTCACCCGATTGATACCGTTTCTCTGCAATCGTTACGAAACGGGTATAAAGAGAGTCCTGATACCTCAGCAGACAAAGTCTCTCATTGAGATACACCAGCTGGTTATATGTTCGCTTCACCTCTGCCACAACATCCGATACCGTCGCCTGTCTGTTCCACTCGCTGCTCTTCACCTGAGCCTTAGCCAGCCTATGCTGATTGAGATATACCGTTGGGAAAGCAAACGACTGTCTCACCCCGAAGCCGTTGTCATTCACGTAAGAATTAATTTGCCCGTACTCTCCCGAGATCTCCGTCTTGGGCAGGTCCAGAGTTGCTCCGGTCATTGCCTTCTTCATTTCCACGTCATATTCTGCAGAGCATACCGACAGGTTGCTGTCTGTCGCCATCCGCACAGCCTCGTCCAGACTGATACGTCTCTGAGCCTCTGCCTTCTCCGACACAGCGAAGAGCAAGACGGCTGTCACCAATAGCAAAGTTCCGGATGAGGATACACGTTTGAAGAGTTTCCTGAACGAGAACGTGGAGAAGTATATATAGAATATCGGCAGGACAATCAGGGTCAGCAGCGTTGCGGATATCAACCCGCCGATGACTACTGTCGCCAAGGGTTTCTGCACCTCGGCACCTGCCGACGTAGATATGGCCATAGGGAAAAAGCCCAACGATGCCGCCGTAGCAGTAATCATCACAGGACGCAGACGAGTACGTATGCCACGTATTACACGCTGTATGACATTCGTCTCCCCTTCACGCTCCAGCCGGTTGAACTCGGATATCAGCACAATACCGTTGAGCACGGCAATACCGAAGAGAGCGATAAACCCTACTCCGGCAGAGATGGAGAAGTCCATTCCGCGTATCCACAAAGCCAGAATACCACCGATGACCGACATCGGCACGGCCGTATAAATCAGAAACGCCTCTTTCACTGATTTAAAAGCGAAATAAAGAAGAATGAATATAAGCATCAATGCGATCGGCACAGCTATCGACAGACGTGACTTTGCCTGCTGAAGATTCTCAAACTGACCTCCGTAAGAAACATAATAGCCTGTCGGCAACTTCAACTTCGCGTCGATACGCTTCTGCACCTCGGCGATAATCGTCTCCACATCACCCCCGCGTACATTAAACCCTATCGTAATCCTGCGACGGGTATTCTCGCGCGATATCTGTGCCGGTCCCTCTTTGATAGAGACATCAGCCAATTGCTCCATCGGTATCTGTCCGCCGCCGCGCAATGGTACGGTGAGATATTTGATATCATCAATGCTGTGTCGGTAGTCCTTGCCCATCCTCACCATCAGCGAGAACCGTTTCTCTCCGTCATACACCTGTCCGGCCTTACTTCCCGCAAAGGCTGTAAGCAGTACCCGGTTCACATCACTGACGTTAAGCCCATATTGAGCCAGTCGTTCGCGGTTGTATTCCACCTGCACCTGAGCCAGTCCCGTAACCTTCTCAACATTGATATCCTCCACTCCGGGAATGTCATCAATCAGTTCTTTCACCTCGTTGCCTTTCTCAGAAAGAGCATTCAGATCGTCACCGAATATCTTTACCGCCACATCCTGCTTGGAACCAGACATCAGTTCATTCTCACGCATCTGTATCGGCTGCAGGAATTCAAATTTCACTCCCGCAAGCGGTGATAACGCTTTCTGCATCTTCTCTACCAGTTGCTCCCGTGTGGAGGCCGAGGTCCATTCACTCTTATCCTTCAGCGTGATCACATAGTCACCGGTCTCAAAAGGCATCGGGTCGGAGGGAATCTCGCCGGTACCTATCTTACAAACAGCATGTTTCACTTCAGGGAACTGAGATTTCAATATTCCGTTGGCACGCTTCACCTGTTCTATGGTGTTCGACAGCGACCCGCCCTGAAGTGTAATCACACTGGCCGCAAGGTCACCCTCCTCAAGTTGCGGGACAAATTCACCACCGAGGGTACTGAACAATCCGATGCTACCCACGAACAGGATGACAGCCATCATCGTGACAGACAATTTGTGACGGAGGGAGAAATGAACCATCGGTTTGAAAAAAAGATAGATCATCTTCATCAGCTTATCAGAGATCTTCAGCTTGTGCGAATTTCCTCTAAGAAGGAGTGTTGATATCACGGGTACATAAGTGAGTGACAGGATAGCCGCCCCTATGAGTGCGAACGCAACCACCTGGGCCATGGGCCGAAACATCTTTCCCTCTATTCCCACAAGCGACATGATCGGTATATAGACGATAAAAATGATGATCTGTCCGAAAGTGGCTGAACTCATCATTCTTTTGGCCGACTGAAAGACGGTCTCGTCCATCTCACGCATGGATATGGCGCCTGTCGACTCTTTCTTCTTACGGATTCCGGATATATGGAAGACCACGCTCTCTACGATGATCACAGCCCCGTCAACAATCAGTCCGAAGTCGATAGCCCCGAGGCTCATCAAATTTCCCGTCACACCAAACAGATTCATCATCGAAACGGCAAAGAGCATCGCAAGCGGAATGACCGAAGCGACAATGAATCCAGCTCTGATATCCCCCAGAAAGAGTACCAGAATAAAGATCACGATCAGCGCCCCCTCGATCAGGTTACGTGCAACCGTGCTGATAGTTCTCTGTACCAGGTCGGCACGGTTAAGATACGGTTCTATCGTGACACCCGCAGGCAGGGTCTTCTGTATCGTTCTTATCTTTTCCTCAATATTATTGATCACCTCTTTGGCATTTGCGTCCTTGAGCATCATGATCACACCGCCCACACCCTCTTCCTCGTCGGAGACGAATGCGCCATAGCGTATGGCGTTGCCATAGCCCACGTCGGCCACGTCTCTAATGAGTACAGGCATGCCCGACTCATTGTTCCTGACCACAATATTCTCTATATCACTCAGGTTCCTGACCAGTCCAATGCCACGGATGAAGTAAGCCGACTGATTTTTCTCTATATAGGCACTTCCCGTATTCTCGTTATTGTTTTCGAGTGCCACGAAGATATCGTTCAGGGACAGACCGGCACTTTTCATCCGGTCGGGATTGACAGCAATCTCATATTGCTTTACAAAACCGCCGAAGCTGTTGACGTCAGCCACACCCGGAGTACCTAGAATCAGACGCCGGACAGTCCAGTCCTGGATCGTACGCAGTTCCATCGGCGTATATCTCTTCTCATATCCCTTGGCTACATTCAGGCGGTACTGATAGATCTCGCCCAGACCCGTCGTTATCGGTGCCAGAGAGATGTCGGCTATACCCTGAGGGATAGCCTCCTCGGCATCTTTCAGACGTTCGCTGATCTGCTGGCGTGCCCAATATATATCCACATCATCACGAAACACGACGGTGATGACCGATAGTCCCAGTCGGGATATCGATCTGAGTTCTATAGTGTGGGGAATATTGGCAACGGCCGACTCGATGGGTGCGGTCAGAGAGCTCTCTACCTCTTGCACGGCCAATGATGGTGCATAAGCAATCACCTGCACCTGATTGTTGGTGATGTCGGGTGTAACGTCTATCGGCAACTGGGTAAGTGAGTATGTGCCCCATCCGATAAGTACGATAACAAAGAGACCGACAATAAATTTATTTTTAATTGAAAAACGTATGATACGCTCTATCATAATAATAAATGATTTATAATGATGATTAATTTGAGTGCAAAGTTACCATGAAAAGCATGCAACATAGTTGCAATATAATCCCGATGGTCACTAAACACCATGTTGCCTCATACGTAAAGTATGCGGCAGACTAAAGATAAAATAAAATATTGATGATCAGATTGTTCTAGGCGGTTGCAGAACCAATTTGGTTGCTTCATAGCTTATACCAAACAGGTATAAGGTATTATTCTCGACAGGGAGAGACCTGTCAACAAAATCGAAATGTATCTCCTTGATCTGCGCTACAGCTGCCATACAACAGTTACATACACACAATGGTGAACATTTGTCCATACAGTTATCATGACTTTCATCATTGTGTGCTTGTTGTATCAACGCACATTCCGTCCTATCCTGAGATCCACAATAATGGATGTCTGCGCACGGTATCACCGAAAGCAGAAGAATACAAAAGCACAATATGTAGACTATTGTCTTGATAAATATATATATTTTACGATACAAAAATAATAGTTGCCACCCATAATGATGATATATACAGGCATTTTTTCATTTTCAAATGCAAAGGTATGACATCACATCCATAACACAAAGACAAGACATAAATATATTTGTTTTTTTAACAACAACATATACAAAAATACTGCAATGACAGTCAAGCAGACTCTCATTGCAGTCAACATCAAAATATTCACCGACTTATTTTCTAACAACTTGAACATCACTGTCGCCAGGTTTGTAGAGCAATCCCGTACATTCTCTGGCATCAACCTTATACTCTTTTAAATCAACCTTCCCCCAATCAATCTTTTCTGTACTCTGCGCAACAGGGACATGGGGAATCAGACTGCCATCTTTTACAAGAATAACACATGGTATCTTGCCCACAGGGATTGTATGATAACCACTGTCATAGACCTGTCCGCTCTGATAATCAATCCATTTACCACGAGGCAGGTAACATGTACGAGCATTACCATTTTCCAAAAGAGGAGCCACCAATATCTGGCTTCCAAACATATATTCATCTTCAACAAGCCATGCACCAGGGTCATCTGGGAATTCCACGAGCAAGGCACGAACCATGGGCAATCCTCTCTCGGTACAATCCTTTGCCTGAGCATATACGTAAGGCATAAGCTTGTACTTCATCTCCGCACAATCTCGGAAAGCATCGGTAAAGCTCTCACTAATCAGCCATGGCTCCTTAGGAGGCGCACCATGTGCACGTGTGTGTGAAGATAGAAATCCAAACGGTAGCCAACGCCGGTAGATGTCTTCAGGCGAAGCAGTTACGAAACCACCCATATCGTGGCTCCAAAAAGAGAAACCACTAAGGCCGAAACTGATACCACCACGCAAATCGCCCAGCATGCCAGTATTGACAGTAGCCGCATCTCCACCCCAATGGAGCGGATAACGCTGAGAACCCGCCCATGCCGAACGTGCCCATATCACACCATCACCGCTGTATTGCTTCACAGCTTCCCATAGGGCTTTGTTATAACGCAACGGGTATAGATTATGCTCATAGAAACCTGTCTTGCCACTGTAATATAAGCCATTGCAAGGAGCAGCCTCACCAAAATCACACTTGATGACACTCACGCCCTGTTTGATAAGTCCTCCAATCTTGTCCTGATACCATTTCACCGTAGCGGGGTTTGAGAAGTCGAGCACAGCATCCTCGTAAGGCATGCCGCCTGCAGAATTCTTTACCTCCATATTATTATCAATAATTTCCTTGAAGTAACGGTTTTTTGGAGTAAAATATGGCAACTGCCACAGGCATACATGGAAACCGTCTTTCCTCAGCGAGTTGAGCATTCCCACAGGATTTGGAAAACGGTCACGTGCGAACTTGTAGTCACACTGCCAGTCCACGCCAAACCATCCGGTATCAAAATGGATCACATCAGCCGGTATCTTGTGAGAGCGGAGGTTAGCGGCAATATCCATTCCCTCTTTTTGTGAGAAATAGGATATGCGGCTCATCCATGTACCGAATGTCCAAAGCGGTAGCATGGGACTCTTGCCTGTGATGTCGGTGTATTCATTTAGTATATCCTTTGGATCACCGAAGAAGATAAAGAAATCCATGCGCTCATCACCCATGAAAAGTTTGTCGGCACCAATGTAACTTGCACCAAAATCACAAGTCACAGGAGCACTAGTGTGCATAAAAACGCCATAACCGCGATTGCTGAAGAAGAACGGCACGGGTTTGTACTGTCCGTCTGTCTCAGGGCCTTGCGGGTCGGTGACAAACAACTGTACCTTCTGCCCTACCTTATTCAAAGATGTAAATGATTCGCCACATCCGTATATACGCTCACTGGGAGAGAGCAGAAATACAGGGTTAATACTGCGCGAATTATCAGAACCACGCTTAATAAAATTGAACGGCAATAATTTCACTTGAGTAGAATCATTGTCTATCAAAGCACGACTTTGGGTAAGTATTTTACCATCCTTATTGCGTAGGATGATACGCCAAGGGTACTTCTGTATCTCAATTATGCCATAATTGCTCTTATACAAAATAGATTTACCAGTATCTATAGCTTTCCATGAGTTGTCTGTTTTGGGGACACCTGCCAGCATAACATCATCAGCGTCATCATCCTTAGGTTCAACAGGGGTCGTAAGCATTGTTATGCGTACGGTACGCGGACTAACAAAACGAACCTGTATTTTAAGATTGGGGTCATTGTCATAAGCCGTGGCTGGGAAATCGAGCATTTGCAGTCTTTGAGGCCAATATCCATTGAGATTAAATGCTTGGCGCGGTGCCAACCTGTAGCGTTTCCAGTTAACAGTGCCCACACCTGTGGATGTATCAAATGCAGAAAGACTGTCGGCAAAGAAATACGTGTTGGACAAATCACTGAAATCAGTGCTCATATCACGAGGCGTATTCATCATATACTGCACACCATTATTGGTCTGTATCTGCGCACTCACAGCGCAAGATACAGATATCAACAATATTGTGCTCAGTATGGTTTTTCTTATAATCGTCATCTTAATTCAAATTCCGCTGTTCCACGAATATCTTCAGATGATGCACATACATAAGCTTTAAACTTACCGGGTTCGGCAACCCAACAGTGCTGAGTTTCAGAGAAAAATTGCAAATTTTCAGATGTAATATCGAACGAAACGGTCTTGGTCTCACCTGGATTAAGAGACACCTTACTAAAACCTTTCAACTCTTTCAACGGACGATCCACACTGCACTTCTCATCACCAATATACAACTCTACCACTTCCTTACCAGCACATTTCCCTGTATTAGTAACTGTTGCAGTAAGAGTAATCCTGCCACCATTAGTAATCGTTGATGATGAAAGTACTGGCTTGCCATACCTGAATGTGGTATAGCTCAAACCATATCCGAATGGGAATTGCACCTTGACCTTATTTGTATCGAAAAAACGATAGCCAACATAAATTCCCTCCTTATAATAGACCTGCTTGTTAACGCCAGGATAGCCCTCTGCACCATATTTAAAACAAGGATAGTCATTCTGTTTTATTGCAAATGTCACAGGCAGTTTACCACTCGGATTAACCTTGCCTGAGAGCACATTGGCAAGAGATTCGCCACCCTCAGAGCCTAAATACCAACAATGTACGAGTGCGGGGACTTTTTGAATCCACGGCGTAGCATAAGCATTGCCACCAAATGTGACCACGACGATATTTCGCTGAATCTTAGCAAGGTCAGCAATTAACTCATTCTGGCCAAATGAGAGGTTATAACTTTCTCTGTCACCGTTCTCGCAATCCTGCTTGGTGTTCTTGTTAAGACCACCGACATATATGATGAGGTCTGCATCTTTTGCCTTAGCGATAGCTTCGGCACGAAGCTTTACCTGTTCTGCCGGGTCTACGGCATCCACATGATCGTACATTACACGCCCGGATGTGTAACCCTGAGCATAGACAATTTTATCGCCATATATTTTTTTTAAACCATTAAGCGGAGCTATGTCATATAACGTTTTAAGTTCTGACGAACCACCACCCTGCGTGAGTGAACGGGTTGCATTCTCGCCAACAACCAATATTTTATTATATTTTGCAGCATTGAGTGGCAGTATATTTCCTGTGTTTTTCAGCAACACAATACCCTCCTCGCCTATTTGGCGACAAGCGTCATAGTGAGCCTCAGAGCATTGCGATCCAATTACCTTATTCACATTCATTGACGTGCGGAAAATAGTACGCAATACGCGGGCTGCCTTATCGTTGAGCACACTCATCGGAATCTTACCATCATTGATAAGTTTTTCAAATGGCTTAGCCAAATAATAGTCATCATAAGTGTATTCTGACTCTTTTGTCTTTCCATCTGTATACGAGCCCATCTCTATGTCCATGCCACCAGTAGCAGCCTGCCATGTGTCTGTCACACCGCCCCAATCCGAAATCACAGCACCGCTAAATCCCCACTGGCGTTTCAATATGCCATTGAGAAGAGAATCATTCTGACAACAGTGAACACCATTCCACAAATTGTATGAGCTCATGATTGTGTACACATTACCTTTCTGAACAGCTTTTTTGAATGCAGGCAGATATATCTCGTTCACCGTACGCTCGCTTACGTTCACATTTACGCCAAAACGATCTATCTCCTGATTGTTTAGGAAAAAATGTTTCAGACAACAAGCCACACCATTTTTTTGGGCACTCTGAATGTACGGACACACCATTTCACCAGCAAGATACGGGTCTTCGCCCATATACTCAAAACTGCGACCATTGAGCGGTGTGCGAGCAATAGTAGTACCAGGGCCAAGCATAATGTCCTTGCCACGGAAAGCAAACTCCTCGCTCACAGCATTCCCATATAGGGCACTAATCTCAGGATTCCATGAAGCTGTGAGACAGGTAAGTGAGGGAAATGCCACAATGGAGTCGTTGGTCCATTTTGCAGGACTCCATGAGTTCCATTCCAGCTCCTCTCTAACACCATGAGGGCCATCGTCCATATTCAACTGGCGTATTCCCAAACGTGGTACACCAGAGGATGTAAACTTGCTCTGCGCATGGAGCATCTGTATCTTCTCATGAGTGGTCATCCGCGACAGGGCATCCTGCACACGTTTTTCGATTGGAGCTTTAGGATCCAAGTAGACTGGGGTTGTCTGAGCCGTCGCAGAGGTTAACGTGGCTGTGACGAATAGAAATAATAATGTTTTTTTTATCATGATAAAAATGTAATAATTAGTTATTAGTCAAATTCAATGTCTGGCTCTTCAAATCAACACTTTTGGCAGAGAGACTGATGGCACCAGATTTTTTTGTTGATTGCAACACCACAAGACATTTGCCAAAGAAAGCCTTACGGTTATTGGCCTTAAAGCGTTCTAATGAGGTCTGGCAACCATTATCAACAGCGGCAATTGTTGCTTCCCCATTGACATCAAAGAATATCTGGTTATCAGCATTGGGACACAGATTGCCATCCTTGTCAACTACCTCGACAGTGACAAAAGCCATACTCGTACCATCAGCTTTAAGAGATGTACGGTCAGTTATAAGACGGATATGATCAGGGGCACCTGCAGTCTTTATCACCTGCGAGCCCACTTCTTTTCCATTCTTTCGGGCAATAACTTTCACTTCGCCAGGCTCGAACTGCACACGCCACATCACATGATACTGGTGAGAGTCATGCCTGCTGCGTTTTCCGAGCGAAACATCATTGAGGTATAATTCAACTTCATCGGCATTGTTATAATAAGCCCAAACATCCACAGCTTCGCCTTTAGTCCAGTTCCAATGCGGGAAAATATGCAACACATCTTTGGTTGTCCATTCACTTTGATACATATAATACACATCTTTGGGGAAGCCAGCCAAATCTATGATACCAAAATAGCTGCTACGTGCAGGATAACTATAAGGCGTTGGCTCGCCGATGTAATCCCAAGATCGGAAGAGCGTC
>OCVT010000072.1_pt1 | contig 30882 bp, 24 predicted proteins | sample 1539111 | NCBI WGS metagenome assembly OCVT01 (sample SAMEA3991482, study PRJEB22521) | metagenome | biome: anthropogenic terrestrial biome; feature: sewage plant; material: raw primary sludge | place: Sweden | collected 2012-09-26 | reverse complement strand
ATTTCTTTGGATAGAATTCTATCTCGTCGTCCATAACAGGTGGTAGGGCAATGTCAGCAAAGTGCTGCATCTTCAGGAACCACTGTGTAGAAAGTTTTGGCTCAATAGGAACGTTTGTGCGCTCAGAGAATCCCACTTTGTTATCGTAGTCCTCAATCTTTTCCATCAGACCAGCGTTCTGCAAGTCTATTGCAATCTGCTTACGCACGTCCATACGGTCTTGACCTACATATAGTCCGGCAGCCTCACTTATTGTTCCATTGTCGTTAAATATGTCGATAGTTTCAAGTCCGTGCTTCAGTCCTAGTGCATGGTCATTGATATCGTGAGCAGGAGTTACTTTCAAGCAACCTGTACCAAACTGTATGTCAACATAACTGTCTTCTATAACAGGAATTTCGCGGTTTACCAATGGAACTATTACGTGCTTTCCTTTCAACCATGTATTTTTCACGTCTTCAGGATTGATACACATTGCAGAGTCACCCATGATAGTTTCAGGACGTGTTGTGGCTACAACAGCGTAATATCCATTTTCATCCTTATGCATCACATTGCCTTCATCAACCTGTTTGCAGTCGCTTTCAACAACACGATATTTCAGATAATACAGTTTTGAGTGTTCATCCTTGTATATAACTTCCTCGTCAGACAATGCCGTCTGTGCTTTTGGATCCCAGTTCACCATGCGCACACCACGATATATAAATCCCTTTTTGTATAGGTCGCAGAATACTTTTATAACACTTTTGCTGCGTGTCTCATCCATTGTGAATGAGGTGCGTTCCCAGTCGCAAGAGCAACCTAGTCGGCGCAACTGTTTAAGGATAATGCCTCCGTGTTCGTTTGTCCAGTCCCATGCGTGACCAAGGAATTCGTCACGTGACATGTCTGTTTTCTTAATGCCTTGTTCAGCAAGTTTGTTTACCACCTTTGCTTCTGTAGCGATACTTGCGTGGTCAGTACCTGGAACCCAGCATGCGTTTTTACCTTCCATGCGTGCACGCCTTACAAGAATGTCTTGTATGGTGTTGTTCAGCATGTGGCCCATATGAAGCACACCTGTAACATTAGGTGGTGGAATAACCACGGTATAAGGTTCGCGTCCGTCAGGCTTACTGCTAAATAGCTTGTTGTTAAGCCAGTATTCATACCATTTTGATTCCACGTCTTGTGGATCATACTTACTTGCTAGTTCCATATCTAAATTTTATATTTCTTTTTGTTATTTATAAGGTGCAAAATTACAAAATAAATCTCAATTACGAAAAAAAAGCATATTAATCTTAAAGGATATTGCTCGTTAATGTCGTAAAATATATTAATCCGTTAATTCTTTCTCATTCGGAAACAATAAATTTCTGTCTCTGCTTATTGCATGCTCTGTCCATTCTGTTGGTATGAATTTCCAGTTCTTATGTGCTTGTGGATTAATGTGGCTATGGCTTTCTATATACTCCATGAGTAATCTTCGTTGGTCTTTCTCGCTTATATGCTCTATTCGCGACTTTATTTCTTCAAGCGGTATGCCTGCCCCTTTTGTAAGCAGTTCGCCACCACCGTTTCCACGATAACTGTTCATAGCAACAATATACGTTTTGTCTTCGTTGAAAGGTCTTCCATCTGACATGCGTAGTATTTTTACCTTGTGCCCGTTTTCCTTAGTCACGTCAACCTCGTAGTCAATTCCCGCTGCTGAATCAAAGTTGAAAGCAAGATTTTGCCAATGATATCTGCCGTTGTTGTCTTGGTTCATAAGCATTATGTGGTCATCTTTTGATTTCATAGTGTCAACCCATTGACGATAGCTCATTTCCAAAAGGTCGTGAATTTCTTTCCCGGACATCCTTATGGTATAGAGTTGATTTTCGTATGTATATAGATTGAACATATCACTCACGTGAATCTCTCCTTTTTTTATACATGCGTCAAATTGAAGCGGTGCATTTAGTGATATGTCTGCTCCTGTTGTTTCCATTTGCACGTCGTGTATGAAGTCACTGAACGGAGCTGGACCGAAGAAACTATCTTTAGTGAAAATTGATTTTTCAATTGTTCCGATTATACGGTTCACGTATTTCTTCACTTCTTCGATGTCTTCGGTGAAGTGGGAGAGAAACTCCTCATCTGGCGTTTCGTCTTCTACATTGACGATATTACTTTCTATTCCATCTAGTTGCCAACCGCTTTGAGTTCTGTTTGCTGTAATTGTAGATTCACTTATGTAATTGGCATTGCTTGAAGGATTGATAATGTTTATTTTTTTTGTATATCCAAAAGTCTGTGTTGTTTTCTTTAGTCTGTGGTCGTGTCCGCAAAGAATAAGATCTATTCCAGCCACGTTGGCAGCTGTTTCAATACTTTGGTTTTCTCTTATTCCGTTGTCGTTTATGCCACCCTCAAATCCTGAGTGAAACAGTCCTATAACAATGTTGGCGTGTTCAACTTCCCTTACGTGCCTTGTCCATTTATCCATACTCTCAGGAATGCCTTCAAACTTCATCCCACTCCATAAATCTTCATTTAGCCAATGTGAAATTGTCGGTGTCAGCATACCGATTATCGCGATTCTTAATCCGTCTATTTCCATCATCTTATATGGCTTAAAGTATGGCTTTAATGAGTTTATGTCAATTGCATTTGCAGCAAGTATATCACAGTTAGTCTCTAAACAATATTTATCATATACTTTATGTCCTGTTTCGATGTCGTGGTTTCCGATTGTCTGTGCGTCATATTCCATCAAGTTAATAACTTTTGCAGCCACGTTTGTCTTTTCTGTGTTTATGTAGTTACAATAATAACATGTGGGCTGTCCCTGCAATATGTCACCACCGTCAAGAAGTATAAGTCTTTCGCTATATTCCTTTCTCAATCGTTTTACATAGGTAGACACCCTTGCCAGCGAGCCATTGCGTTTGCAGGAATTAATGAAGTCATAAGGAAAAAATTTTCCGTGAACATCAGTAGTATGGATTATCTTTATTTCTAAGTGCTTGTTCATAAATTTCTATGTATTTTTTTGCTATTTTAATATAGTCATGATGCCTGTTTATGTAAAGCATGCTGTCGCTTTTCATCTTATCAATATTGTTAGTGTTGTTAAGCAGGTATTCTATTGCCGTTATCACTCCGTCATAGCAAGGAGCAGTGTTCACAATCGGTCTTAGTTCTCTTTCGTTAATAATGTCATAGTTTTCTTCCTCGCCTCCGCCAATACATATTATTCCTCGGCTCATAGCCTCAAGCGAATTCATTGAAGGCGTGTAACTGTATAGTTGGTCAAGGATGGCATCAGAACCATTCATAAGCTTTATGTATTCATTGAAAGTAACGCTTTCGGCAATGTTTAGTTCAATTCTTGCGCCATACTTTTCTTTCAAATCTTTTGCGGCCTTCAGCATAATGTCTGTTCCCTTATATATGCTGCGTTCTCTGTTTATGCCGATAAACAGTTTTAGAGTTCCATCAAACTCTCGTGGCTCAATGTCTTTTGTTATTATTGGGTATGGACAGAATGCTGTCTTGTCTTCGAATACAGGCTTATAGCATGCCCAATATTCATATAGTCCTGCAACTATGCTGTCGCAGTCTAGTGCAATATATTTGTTCAGTTTTTCTTTTTCAGAACCAATCCAGTCTTGGCGATATTTTATTGCTTCATCGTCTGTGCGTAGTTTATGTCCAAGGTTGAAGTCGCTGTATCTCAATGGCATTCTTGTAATACATTCGTGCACCCAGTAATAATCCATACCGAAAGCTCCCATTATAATGCACTTGTTGTGCCGTCTCAGATAGTTGTAGAATGTATATAGTCTTTCTGCTTTCAGTTCAAAAAACAATGGATTAATCAGTTGCACGATGTCATATCCTCTCAACTTTGGTAATAGTGCAAGCAGTTTGGCATATAGCATCACGCCTCCAACAATACCGCTTTTTCTGCTTACATCAAAGTCACGTGGATAGTCTTTCCAGAAGTCGCCGTTTGAGACAACCACAACATGGTGCCCCAATTTTCGCAAGCCTTTTGCAAGAGTTGCATGTACGTTACTGTATTCTCCTATCAAGAGTATGTTCATATTGCTGTCGCAATAATTAATCTTCTTCCTATTGCGTTTTTGCTCATTGTTCTGAACAGACTGTATTTTCTTGTGTATTTCTTGTCTGGCAGCGGAAACAGTCCACGTCTTCTCAACCTGTAGCATGCTTCATTAAGATGCGAGTAGCTGCGTGTAAGTCGTGCCGTGTTATACAGATAGTCCATGGACAACTGGGCTATTCGTCTTTCCATGGCTGCCCTTTCTAGTTTTGGAAGTTTGTCTAGCAAGTCTTGCAAATGGAATATAATCGATTCGTTTTCTTCCAGTCTTTGCACTTTTGTACGCCTGTTTATTTCGTGCGTGACAGAGCATTTCCTTTGTCTGTAGAAATATGCTTTCGACGGAGTTGTGAACAGTCTTTCTGCTCGTATTATTAGTTTTGCTGTAAACTCCTCGTCCTCTCCAAACGAGATGTTGCTGTTAAATCTCAGGCTCATCAGGATATCTTTTCTGAACATGTATCCCCATGCCATACCATTTATGTTGTTATTGTGCATGAACTCTGCACCTAAAAACGGACCGTCATAGACTTCCGTTACAATGGAATCGTTCTTACTGGTGTGCTGAAACAACACCATGTCTGGATTGTGATATCTAGCGATGTCAAGACAATGTTCGTAAGTGGCACTTATCAGGTAATCGTCACCGTCAATAAACTGGATGTATTTCCCATGAGCTATGTCTAGTGCTATGTTGCGTGCTGCGCTTACCCCCTGATTGGGTTGCCATAAATACACAATGTTTTTGCATACGCTTGCCAGACTATTGATTGCCGGCAAGTCGCTTCCATCGTCAATGACTATAATCTCACGATCTTCAATGCTTATAGATAGTCTTGTAATACTTTCAATGCATTCTTTCAGAAGTTCAGCGTCTAGATTATACGTCGTGACAATGAATGTTACTAACGGTTGAATGTTATTATGCGAAATAATTTGTGAATCGAGCATAGTCTTTTAATTCCTAATAAGTGATATAAAGCCAGTTTAAACGTACCTCTGTATGGTAATCCGTCTGTCAGAAGAATTTTTCCTCCCATGCGGTATACGTCAAGTTGTATGTTAATTATATGTTTGAAATACCTGTTGTCGCAAGCTTCTTTCATAATTGCGATATGTGTTTCCAGCATGCTTTCCAATTGATGCACGTGAGCGTTGGCGGTAAGTCCATTACCATTGTAAATGTAATTATAAGTACCGATTTCCGTAGTTGCTACTAGATTACACTTCTTCAGTAGTCTTGGCAATATCTCCACATCCTCAAATATGATACCTGTCTTGTATTTGGTATCATCAAAAAGTGACCGCTTGTATATCTTGTTGCATGCATAAGCGTGGTTATATACTTTTTCTTTCAGCCAATATGACGTCATGTCATGGTATACACGATCCTTGAATTTCAGTTTCTTATTTTTTCGTGAAGAAGATCTCACGTCTACAGAATATTCCAACATGTCATATTCTGGATGTTTGTCAATCAGTTCAAAAAGTCTTTTATATGTTCCCTGATCTAGACTGTCGTCGCTATCTATAAAAGTGATATAATCACCTGTAGCGGCATCTATACCGTAGTTACGTGCTTCACTAAGTCCGCTGTTGGGCTTGTGAATCACTGATATTCTTGAATCCTGAACTGTGTATTCGTTGCATATATACGGTGTTCCGTCTTGCGATCCGTCATCCACCAATATTATTTCCATATCGGTGAAATCCTGTGCAATTACGGAACTCATGCATCTGCATATTGTAGATCCTGAATTATAAGCTGGTATTACTACTGATAGTTTCATATCTGCAAAAGTAATAAAAAAAAGTAAGTATTTTGTAATTTCATATAAAATTAGTACTTTTGCAATATAATATATTGAATTATGAAAGAAATAATAATTAAAGAGGATATAGTACAGCAGGCAGCCGAAAAAGATATGGATGCTTTTGTTGATGTTTTCACCAAAGCCATACTTGATTCCATTGATGGTCAGTTGACAGTGGAAAACATGTCACAGCTTAATTCCGAGCAGATAACACTGCTTGCTTTTCATTATCTTCACGATGAGGTTATGAACGGTGGATTTGTGCAGTTGATTCATAATGGACTGGGGGCCTTCATATATATGAATCCCACAGACAAGGCTTTTCGCGAATGGGGATTGCCAGAATTGTTTAAGATTATAAACAAGAGTCATCGCCTCTATGCCATGTATCATGAGGATATTGAAAAGGAGTGTACTGATGATGAGTTTATGGCCATGTTTGAACAATATGCCGAGTTTGATGACTTTGATGATGAGTTTGTGGAGAACGAAGAGATGTTTGTGGCAAAGGTGGCTAGTTATATCGATAAGCATATTGATAATTTCGCAAAGATTGAAAAATGAATAAGGAAGAACAGGAACGAAGAAAGAAAAGTCCCGTACAGATAAGAAATAAGAAGGCTTCTTTTGAATATTTATTTGTTGACACGTTTACTGCAGGAATTGTCCTTACAGGAACTGAGATAAAGAGTATTCGTGGGGGAAAGGCTTCTTTGATTGATTCTTTCTGTGTCATCTACAATGGTGAGATGTGGGTGAAGGGGATGAATATAAGCCCGTATTTCTATGGTTCGTTCAGTAACCATGAGGCAAAGCGCGACCGTAAGTTGTTGCTCACCAGACGTGAATTGCATAAACTCGAGGAGGCTACAAAGCAGGTGGGATTTACTATCGTACCGATTTTGGTCTTTATCGACGATCATGGACGTGCAAAGGTTGATATTGCTCTTGCCAAGGGTAAAAAGGAATTTGACAAGCGCCAGACGCTGCGTGAAAAACAGGATAAGCGCGAAATGGATAGAGCTATAAAGCATTTCTAGTATAGGCATTTTCGTCGCCTATACTTTGTTTTAGTATTTCCGCAGGATAAGTTTATTGTTTTGATTATGAGGAGTTTAATAGATTTAGCTAAAGAGAAAATTTTGATTTTGGATGGTGCGTTGGGTACAATGGTACAATCGTATAATCTCAGTGAGGATGACTTTCGTGGCAACATGTTTGCCGACTTCAAAGGTCAACTGAAGGGAAACAATGATGTGCTTTGTCTGACGAAGCCCGAAATCATAATGGATATACATCGCAGGTATCTTGCTGCTGGTGCTGATATCATCGAGACTAATACTTTTTCTTCTCAGCGCGTCTCTCAGGCTGATTACGGACTTGAAGATTATAGCTATGATATTTCTCTTGCGGGTGCTAAACTCGCAAGAAAAGCTGCTGATGAATTTACATCTGATGAAAAACCTAGATTTGTAGCTGGTTCTGTAGGACCTACCAACAAAACTTGTTCCATGAGTCCCGATGTCAGCAACCCTGCTGCACGAGACATGACCTATGATAATTTGTTTGATGCTTACAAAGAACAGGTTTCAGGACTCCTTGATGGCGGTGTCGACGCATTACTCATCGAGACGATATTTGATACTCTTAATGCTAAGGTTGCCATTGACGTGGCTCAGACTGTTATGCAAGAGCGGGAAATTGACCTACCAATAATGCTCAGTGTCACTGTGAGCGACCTTGCTGGAAGAACTCTTAGCGGACAAACTTTAAATGCTTTCCTTGCAAGCATTAGCGAATACAATGTTTTTTCTGTTGGATTAAACTGCTCCTTTGGTGCACGACAGATGAAACCTTATCTTAAGGAACTTGGTAAGAAAGCGCCTTATTATATTTCGGCTTATCCTAATGCCGGACTCCCTAACTCTATGGGACTCTATGATGAGACTGCCGAGAGCATGTCGCCTCAGATTGCAGAGTTTATTGATGAGGGACTTGTTAATATCGTTGGTGGTTGCTGTGGCACTACTGATGAATTTATACGAAAGTATGATGAAATGGCACGTGGAAAGAAACCACATGTGCCTGTTGCTAAGTCGTCTACCATGTGGCTTAGTGGTCTTGAATTACTTGATGTCACTCCCGAGGTTCAGTTTGTGAATGTTGGTGAACGTTGCAATGTAGCCGGAAGTCGTAAGTTCCTGCGCCTTATCCAGGAAAAGAAATATGATGAGGCTCTCAGTATTGCTCGTAAACAGGTTGCCGATGGTGCGCTTGTGATTGATGTAAACATGGACGATGGTTTACTTGATGCACAGACCGAAATGGTTAACTTCCTTAATATGGTGGCTTCAGAACCTGATGTGGCTAAAGTTCCAATAATGATTGACTCCAGTAAATGGGATGTAATTGTTGATGGATTGAAGTGCGTGCAAGGTAAGAGTATCGTCAATTCCATATCTCTTAAAAATGGAGAAGCTGAGTTTGTTAGTCATGCAAGAGACGTTAAGAAGTATGGCGCAGCCGTTGTCGTGATGTGCTTTGACGAGCAGGGGCAAGCTACTTCTTATGAGCGTAAAATAGAAATAGCTTCAAGAGCATATCGCATTCTTACAGAGATAGTTGGATTAAATCCGCTCGATATAATTTTCGATCCCAATATTCTTTCTATCGCTACCGGAATGGAAGAGCATGACAACTATGCTGTTGACTTCATCAATGCTACTGAGTGGATTAAGAATAACCTTCCTGGTGCTCATGTCAGTGGTGGCGTTAGCAACCTGTCTTTCTCTTTCAGGGGCAACAACTATATTCGTGAGGCTATGCATTCCGTGTTCTTGTATCATGCAATAAAGAATGGTATGGATTTCGGTATTGTTAACCCAGCTACAAAGGTTATCTATTCGGATATTCCTCAGGATCAGTTAACGATTATTGAGGATGTCGTACTGAATAGAAAATCAGGTGCTGCCGATACGCTTATTGATTTAGCTAATAAGATTAAAGAAGAACAGGATAGGGCTAAGGCTGAAGGAAGTGGCAGTTCTGTTTCAACTAAAAGCACTGTTAATGAAGAATGGCGCAATAATGATTTAGAAAGCCGACTTGCTTATTCTTTGCGAAAGGGGATAGCCGACTATCTGGAACAAGATATAAATGAGGCTTTAGCAAAATATCCTCATGCTGTGAATATCATCGAAGGGCCTTTGATGAAAGGCATGAATGAAGTTGGAGTGTTGTTTGGTGAGGGTAAGATGTTTCTTCCTCAAGTTGTAAAGACAGCACGCACCATGAAGAAGGCTGTTGCTATTTTGCAACCTTATATAGAGTCTGAGAAGACAGCTGAATCCTCAAAAATGGGAACTGTAATCCTAGCCACTGTCAAGGGTGATGTTCACGATATTGGCAAGAATATAGTTGGTGTTGTCATGGCGTGCAACAACTATAATGTTATTGATTTAGGTGTTATGGTTCCAGCCGAACAGATTGTGAAGAAGGCAATAGATTTAAAGGCAGATATAATCGGTTTGAGCGGACTGATAACTCCATCGCTTGAAGAAATGGTTAACGTTGTTACAGAGATGCGCAAAGCCAATTTAGACATACCTATCATGATTGGTGGTGCAACAACAAGTCAACTTCATGTAGCATTAAAGATAGCACCAGTATATGGTGGTCCTGTTGTATGGATGAAGGATGCGTCGCAGAATGCCCTTGTTGCTGCCCGTTTGCTTAATGCCGAAGATGCTCGTAAGTTAAGAGCCGAACTTGATAGCAAATATGAGTCGCTGCGTGCCAGCTACAATCAAAAGCAAGAAAGCATGTTGTCATTGGAAGAAGCCAGAAAAAACAAACTCAATCTATTTGAATAGATTGAATTTATCTGTGTTTATTAGCGAGAACTACATTGTCTCCCGCAGATAACACTCTAAAGGATGGAAAAGTTTGAAGAAAGTTCAAACAAATTTGCAATATTTTCAAAAAGTTGCAAAAATAACTCCGTAACTTACTGATAATCAGTATGCCCCCCCCAGTACAGAGTCGCATACTCTGGGATTTTTGGAAAATCGTACATAGGTTTTGCAAAAAAGCTAGCGTCGAAATGTCTATCGACTGTCTATCAGTACATTAGATACTCTCTTTTTAAAAACAAAGTGTCGGGCAAACGTCAAATTGGATTTCCGTTTCTATATAGAAACGCAAACTTTACATCGTAGAAACGTAAACTTTGTGTCGTAGCAATAGAAACGTTTCCACGTAAAAACGCAAACTTTATGTCGTAGAATGCAGGTTTGATGACTTAGAATGCAGATTTGATGACGTAGACATGAATTTTAGATGAAGTAAAACGATAAAACAGAATGAAATGATCTAAAATCAATGTTTTATATAGGACAAAAAAGAAATCAAGCAAAAAATGATGAGTCTTGACGACATATTCTTAGAGATGTTTCTTCGGCCTTCATAACATAGATGCAAACGACATTGTCGTGACACTTGATTAATGCAGATTTGAGCTGTAGCATACTGATAATCAATGCGTGGACACTTCGACGCTAGTATTTTTGAAAAACCTATGCGCGTGCGCGTGAGGGGATTTGCAATAATATGAAACATAGCTAATGCAACTTTGGCTAACACGCCCAACGGTATTTCTTTGTATGAACGAAATAATACGATTACCTTTGCAATCACTCCCTCAGATAGTGCAAATAGATTCAGAGATAAATATTTCAGTATGTTCCCCCCATGCGATCCTCCCGCATAGAATACAGTAGGTTAGAGAACAGGTAACAGATATTATTGTCTTTACAATAGGCTAATTTGTACATTATACCAAAGATATATGTTTGAAATTATAAAGAAGAAAATAAGAATAGGGATTATTTGCAAGTCATATAGACAAATAATAATACCTATTCTTATTATATTTATTGCGCTCATCATTGATAATATATTGCAATTGCAATAAAAAATTATCAATGATGAATTGCATAAAAAATTGATGTGCCTGAGGTAGCTTTGTTATAACAGTAAGACTAATTCATAGCACATCAATATGACATAACATTATCTTGCAAGTGGTGTCTCTGAATTCTTATCCATTTTTACACCTGAATAGCCTTCTATACCCATTTCAGGAACATCAAGTCCCTCAAGCTCGGCATCAACGCCAACTCTTATTCCATGAGTAAAGAGTCCGATAACCTTGAATACAACCCATCCGATGGCTGCTACATAGATAATATTAGTGATTATACCTATAAGCTGCGCGAAAAATTGACTGGCATCTCCATAAAACAGTCCTGTTACAGTGCCTTTTACGCCGTTCCAACCACTGCCGTATGAACCATCAGCAAACAGACCTAGTGACAAAACTCCCCAAGCTCCATTCACACCATGTACAGAAATGGCTCCTACTGGGTCGTCTATCTTGAGTTTTCTCTCAAAGAAGAAAGAGGCTTCTATTACCAAAACTCCAGCAACAAGACCAATGATGGCAGCACTCCACACATTCACAAAAGCACATGGAGCGGTGATAGCAACAAGACCTGCCAACATACCGTTCATCATCATTGTTGGGTCTGGTTTCTTTGTCTTAAACCACCACATGTATACCATTGATGCGAAAGCGCCTGTTGCAGATGCAATCATTGTGTTAACAGCAACAACACTGATTCTTAAGTCGCCACCTGCTAAAGATGAACCTGAATTAAATCCGAACCAGCCGAAAGCCAAGATGAAACAACCTACAATTGCCAATGGAATATTATGACCAGGGATTGCATTTATTGAACCATCTTTATTGTATTTTCCAACTCTAGGGCCAATCATCTTAGCTCCTACGAGTGCTAAAACACCACCTGTCATATGAACTACAGCAGATCCAGCGAAGTCAACAACACCGTGTCCCAGTCCAAACATGTGGCCAAGTTGAGACAACCAGCCGCCGCCCCATACCCAGTTTCCGAATATAGGATAAATTATAGCACCGACAAGAATACCATAGATTGCAAAAGAAGAGAATTTCCAACGTTCAGCCATTGAACCTGTTGGTATTGTTGCTGTTGTATCCATAAATACCATCTCAAACAAGAATAGTGCAAATACAGCAACATCATAAGAACCACCACTAAGTAAAAAGCCTGTTGTGCCGAATAGTCCAAAAGAGTGTCCGAATATATTAATGGCAAATTCATGAGACAAACCTCCAAATCCGCCTAACGTACCAATACTTCCAAACCCTCCAAACATTATCGCAAATCCACTTATAAAGAATCCTATCATACCCAATGCATAAACCATAAAGTTCATTGCCATGGTGTGGTTGGCATTCTTTGCCCTTGTAAGTCCTGTCTCAACAAGTGCGAAACCAGCTTGCATAAACATAACGAGAAATCCTGTTATTAATACCCATACCATATTGATTGCCACCTTGTTGTGACCAACCTGATTTTCAACTTCGCTCTTTGTTGGCTTTCCTTGAGTCACCGCCGTAATATCATTTACGTTTCCTGTTGTTGTTCCTGCAGGGTCATTTGTCGTACCAGCGTATGCAAAGTTAGCTACTGAAACTGCTAATACCATCAGCATCATTAATATAAATCTTTTCATAACATTAATTTTTTATAGTTTATTTATTATATAATGAATCATCTCCTTCTTCACCTGTCCTTATACGATATGACTCTTCGATAGTAGATACAAATATCTTTCCATCGCCTATAATCCCAGTTTTTGCAGTTTTTAAAATAGCCTCAACGGTCTTCTTTACATTTATATCACGGACAACAATTGTTAAGAGCTGCCGTGGTATGTAACTTGTATCATATACTGTACCGCGATATGATAATTCACCTTTTCTAATTTCGTTTCCAACCCCCGTAACATCAGCATAAGAAAAGAAATCAATACCTACCTGGCGTAGAGCGTCCTTAACTTCTTCAAACTTAGAAGTCCTAATAATTGCTTCAATTTTTTTTCATAACTATTTACAATTAAATGATTAAAATATATGATGTGTACTTATTATTTGCATAATATTTATCTACACTGTATGCTGCTATTCCTATATAAATGTATCTGAAAACGCTTTAAAAGAATCAAACTGATTACGTTTATGGTACAAAAGTATACAAAATGTAAGTTTAAACGTTATATCAGTGTCTTTTTGTTTTGTATTTTTTAGTAAATGTGTCGTATTGAAATGTACGGTGTTGCTTTTGGTTTAAATATTGCGTGTTTAGACCACTAATAGTATCAGATTGAAAGTTTATTGGTAATAAAACAATAAATTAAAGTATTTGCTACATGCTGTTTTTATTTTTATCCGTTATAAATTCAATTGAATAACGATAACGGATATATTCTTGCCTTTACAATAAGGCTGATTTTTACATAGTGCCAAAGGCATATGTTTGAAACTAAAAAGAAGAAAAATAAGGAAGATGATTATTATAACTAAATTAAAATATCATCAATAATGAATTGCATACAATAATTAAAGTACTCAAACTAAATCCATTCGTATTTCTTTTGAGTACTTTAATCTTATAGTCTATTATACTACCTTTGGAACATATATGGGATAAGTATATAACTCTGTGTTTTATTTTGAGATTTTTTTCCCAGCCTTTTCCCATTCCATTATTCCGCCACGGAGGTTTACAACTTTAAACTTAGCATTTCTTAATATACTAGCGCCAATCAAACTCCTTTTGCCTGAACGGCAATAAATAGCAACAGGCTTATCTTTACTTAGCTGAGTCTTTGCCTGATATTTAAAATCATCTTTTTTCACGTCAATGTTTATTGCTCCAGGAATCTTACCACTAGTGTATTCCTCAGCAGTGCGGGCATCAACAAGTTGAACTTTTGATAATTTGATAAGTTCTTCAAACTTATCTGCATCAACTGTTACGATGTTATTTGTATTGCAACTGGCAAAGGATAAAATAGTTATCAATGCTGCAAAAATAGTCTTTTTCATTTCTTTAAATTCAATATTTGAGCTGTAAAGATATGGAATAATGTTGATGTAACAAAAGATAATGGCTCTAAATTTATTATCTTAAAAATAAATATTGCTTATTTAATACGTGCTACTTTGACAAGTACGTGCAATGTAGAGTCTATAACAGAGCAAAGGTGATAACAACAATTCATCAGCCACTATTGGATTTATTTGCCAACAGTTATAGTTGAAGCTGGGGGATAATACAAAAAAAGCCGCTAGACTCTTGGAGTCTAGCGGCAATCTCTCATTTTTTAGTTCGAGCTTCTGTTTACTTAACAGCAGCAGCAGTGTCAGTAGCAGCTGTATCAACAGCAGCTGAATCATTAGCTGAATCAACAACAGCTGTATCAGAATCAGCGTTTGCAGCAGGAGCTGCAGTTTTGTTACCACATGATGCGAAAGAGATAGCTGCGATAGCTACGAACATTAAAACTAATTTCTTCATTTTCTTTGCTTTTTTAAATCTGTAAAACAATCATTTGTTTATTAAAACGTTGCAAAGGTAAGTATTTTTTTAATACGTTGTTCATCTTTTAACGATTTTTTTTGACCAACTTTGTAACTTTTTTGTAATCTGCTGTAAATCAATGCTTTATGAATGATAAATAAATGTTAATGATTTTTGTGTACCCAAACAAAAGTACTTCAAGTGTTATAGAACATTATTGATTATCTATTTTTTTGCCGCGATAATACATATTGAAGCCGTCTGAAGCATAACCGTTGCCCTGGTATTTGAAGTTGTTTGCACTAGAAACATCTGGTAATTTTTTTCCATGATAGTATGCATTGAATGCGTCTTTGGCATATCCTCCCTCAATAATTTGGAATGAACTGGCAGTAGCATCTTCGACTTTGTTTCCACGATAATACACGTTGAACGCATCTTTTGCATATCCACGACCTATTTCTTTGAATGAGCTTGCGCTGGCATCATCAAGTTTCTTTCCGTTATAGAAAACATCAAAATTTGTCTTATGGTATCTTGATGTTTCGTATCCGTTATTATCATAGCAGTCTTCGTTATCGTCATTATTATATATAATGTCATTGCTTATTCTATAGCGGCTGTCTATCCTGAAGCCGTTGGGATCAACATATTCTAATATGTTGCCGTTTTGGTATACGTGTTGTGAATCCTTGGCATATCCGTAGCCTAAGTCCTGGAATGTTTCTATGTTGGCACGTCTTAACACCATTCCATGGTAGTAAACATGATTATCATCGTGTGTGTAATCATGCTGAGCGAATGCCGTTAGAGACATTGCTATAATAAATGTGGTTAAAATGATTTTCTTCATATTCATGTATTCTTAATTTTGTTGTTGAATGATATTATTATTGCAAATTTACAATATATTTCATTAATATACAAATAGGTGTTTGCTTTTTTACATTTACTTTTTACAGAAAAAGTATTGAAACTTATTAAATTATTCATAACTTAGCGGAATAATTTTAAAAATACGGTATCCATATATGATAAAAGTGAATGTCGCAATCGTCGGTGGCGGGGCTTCTGGGTTCTTTGCAGCTATTAGGGCTAAGAGTAAAAATCCCAATGCTAATGTTACTATCTTCGAGAAAAATCAAAAGGCCTTGGCTAAGGTGATGATTACTGGCGGAGGACGATGTAACCTGACTAATACCTTTGAGGAAATTTCAGATCTTAAACATGCCTATCCAAGAGGGCATAAGCTAATGAAGCGGTTGTTTAAGCAATTTGACTATCATGAAGTTTATAAATGGTTTGAGGATAATGGAGTTCCATTGGTTACTCAAGAAGATTTGTGCGTGTTTCCGAAATCGCAGGAAGCAGCATCTATCGTGAATTGTCTTGTAAATAAGGCAAAGCGTTTGGGCGTTAACGTTATGACTGGTTATAAACTGGAAAAAGCTGTACAGACAGAGGAGGGACTTTTTATGTTGTATTTCAAAAACGGGCAGATACAAGTTTTTGACAGAGTTGCCATTACTACAGGTGGTTCTCCGAACATGAATGACTTACTGCATCTGCGTGGACTAGGACATGAAATAGAAACACCGATACCTTCGCTTTTTACGTTTAATATAACAGATAAAAAAATGCTGGCATTGATGGGTACTGTCGTTAATCCTGTAATAACGTCAATCCCTTCAACGAAGTTTCGTTCACAAGGACCTCTACTTGTTACGCATTGGGGATTCAGCGGGCCAGCAATATTGAAATTGTCATCACATGCTGCACGGTATTTGCATGATAACAATTATAATATAGATATATCCGTGAATTGGACTAATGTAGTAAGCCGTTCGGAGATAGAGGAGTATATAAAGGATTTTGTAAGTGAAAATCCAAATAAGCAACTTGCTTCACTTAGGCCTTATGATATACCGTCTAGACTTTGGACATATATTATAGAGAAACTAAGTATTCCAAAGGATAAGAAATGGGCAGAGTTAGGAAAGAGTGGAGTTAACAGAGTGATAGAAGCTTTGTCTAATGATATTTATCACGTGAGTGGCAAGGGTGCATATCGTGATGAATTTGTTACTTGTGGAGGAGTTTCATTGAGCAATATAGACTATCATACACTTGAGAGTAAAATATGTCCACATCTGTTTTTCGCAGGTGAGGTGCTTGATATAGATGCCATAACGGGTGGTTTTAACTTGCAGGCCGCATGGACTACCGGTTATATCGTAGGGCAGAATATCGTGGAATAGATAGTAAATAATATGTGCAAACGTACAGAAAAAGTAATTATGACTGATAATATCCAAATATATGTGTGATGATAAACCAAAAATCAATGATTCTTTTTGTGCATATGGTGATTTTTTTGTATTTTTGCAGAGTTTTTGAGTAAATATAAAAATCATTATAATGAATATTTCTTATAAATGGCTTAAAGAATACGTCGATTTCGACCTTACACCGCAGGAAACTGCTGATGCATTGACATCTGTGGGACTTGAAGTAGACGCACTTGAAGAAGTTCAGACTATTAAAGGTGGGCTTGAGGGGTTGTATGTCGGAAAAGTTCTGACTTGCGAAAGCCACCCAAACAGTGATCATTTGCATATAACAACAGTAGACTTGGGCAAAGATGCACCACAACAGATTGTTTGTGGTGCTCCAAATGTGGCTGCTGGTCAGAAAGTAATCATTGCTGATTTGGGCTGCGTTCTCTATGATGGTGAGGAATCATTTACCATTAAGAAGAGCAAACTTCGTGGTGTTGAGTCATTAGGTATGATTTGTGCCGAAGACGAGATTGGTGTAGGCACAGACCACGCAGGAATAATTGTTTTGCCTGAAGATGCTATTGTTGGAACTCCAGCCGCAGAATACTACCATCTTGAAAGTGACTGGGTGATAGAAATAGATATAACAGCAAATCATGGAGATGCTTTGTCTCACTATGGTGTGGCGCGCGATTTCTATGCTTGGCTGAAACAGAACGGATATGCAACAAGTCTGCATCGCCCTGACTGCTCTGCATTCAAGGTGGATAATGAAGAGCTTGAAATTGATGTTGATTTAGAAAATACCGATGCTTGCAAACGCTATTCTTGTATAAGTATAACTGATTGCGAAGTAAAGGAAAGTCCTGAATGGTTGCAGAATAAATTGCGTGTTATCGGTTTGCGTCCTATTAATAATATTGTGGATATCACAAATTATATAATGATGGCTTATGGTCAGCCTATGCATTGCTTTGATGCAGACATGGTAAAAGGTCATAAGATTGTAGTACGCACGCAACCAGCAGGAACAAAATTCGTTACTCTTGACGGTGAGGAGCATACATTGGGTGCTCGTGACCTGAGTATATGCAACACTGAAGATCCTATGTGTATAGCTGGTATCTTTGGCGGAAAGGGTAGTGGTACTTATGATACGACAAAGAATGTGGTATTGGAAAGTGCATATTTCCACCCTACATGGATTCGCAAGAGTACTCGTCTTCATGGACTCAGTACAGATGCAAGTTATCGTTTTGAGCGTGGTATTGATCCTAACGGCAATATTTATGCATTGAAGCAGGCTGCTATTTTGTGTAAGGAACTTGCCGGTGGTAAGATTTCTATGCAGATAAAGGATGTGTATCCTAATCCTATTGAAGGTTTCAAAGTAGATTTATCTTACGAATATGTTCATAATCTGATAGGTAAGGAAATAGGTAAGGAAACAATCAAGGAAATAGTTACAAGTCTAGAAATGAAGATTGTATCTGAAACTGCTGAAGGTATTTCTATTGTAGTTCCTCCTTATCGCTCTGATGTTCAGCGTCCATGCGATGTTGTTGAGGACATCCTTCGTATATACGGATATAATAATGTAGAAATTCCTACTCAGCTAAAGAGTTCTCTTACAATAGCTGGCGATGAAGATAAGAAGCATCGTCTTCAAAACCTTGTAGGTGAGCAACTTGTAGGTTGTGGGTTCAATGAAATATTGAATAACTCACTTTCAAAACTATCTTATTATTCAGACAACGATTATAACGCTTACAGTCTTGATACAACCGTAAAGGTGATGAATCCGCTTAGTGCCGATTTGGGCGTTATGCGTCAGGCAATGTTGTTTGGTGGCTTAGAGAGTATTCTGAGAAATGTGAACCGCAAGAGCAGTAATCTACGCTTCTTTGAAGTTGGCAATACATATAAGTATGATAAGTCTAAATGGACTGAAGAGGATCCAGCAAGAGCATATTGTCAAGAACAGCACATGGCACTTTGGATTACCGGAAAGCGTGTAGAAGGTTCTTGGATTCATGCTGATGAGGATTCTAGTTTCTATGAACTTATGGCTTATGTTCAGAATATCTTTGCGCATGTTGGTCTTGGCATAAACAAACTTGTGCTTGAAAAGAGCGACAATAACATATTCTCTAAGGGACTTGTTTACAAGAATCGTGGAGGTAAGGTGTTTGCCGAGATTGGTATTCTGAATGACAAAGTGCTTAAGAAATTTGATATAGAACAGACAATCTTCTATGCTGATATCTATTGGGACAATGTCACAAAGGCTGTAAAGAAGGAAACTTTGGAATATCAGGAAATAAGCAAGTTCCCTGCAGTGAGCAGAGATTTGGCACTACTGATAGACAACAACGTTGAGTTTGAACAGATTGAGCAGATTGCATTGCAGACAGAGAAGAAACTCTTGAAGAGTGTAGATTTGTTTGATGTATATGAAGGCAAAAATCTGCCTGCTGGCAAGAAGAGCTACGCCATTAACTTTATCCTACAGGATGATACAAAAACCCTGAACGAAAAGGCCATTGACGCTATCATGCAGAAGTTGATTAAGCAGTTATGCGCTAAGCTAAATGCTGAATTGCGATAAAAGATAAAGATAATTAAGTAAAAAAATAATCGATAAATTTAAAATTCAATGGGAAGAGCATTTGAATATCGTAAAGCTACGAAGCTGAAAAGATGGGGTCACATGGCCCGTACATTTACAAAATTGGGTAAGCAGATTGCTATTGCAGTAAAAGCTGGTGGTCCTGAACCTGAGAACAATCCTACACTTCGTGCTCTCATTGCAAACTGCAAACGTGAGAACATGCCAAAGGATAACGTCGATCGCGCGATTAAAAATGCGATGGGCAAGGATCAGAGCGATTATAAAGATGTTACTTATGAAGGATATGGTCCTCACGGAATAGCTGTATTTGTTGATACTCTTACAGACAATACTACACGTACTGTAGCCGATGTTCGTTCTATATTCAATAAGTTTAACGGAAACCTTGGTACTCAGGGTAGTCTGTCTTTCCTTTTTGATCACAAATGTGTATTTGCATTTAAGAAAAAGGAAGGTCTAGACATGGATGAACTTATCCTTGATCTTATTGATTATGGAGTAGAAGATGAATATGATGAGGACGAGGAAGCTGGCGAGATTACCATTTATGGTTCTCCAACAAGTTTCAGCGACATACAGAAGCATCTTGAGGCAGACGGTTTCGAGGTTACAGGTGCAGAGTTTACTCGTATTCCTAACGATTTGAAGGCGGTAACTCCTGAAGAGCGTGCAACTATTGAAAAAATGGTTGATAAATTGGAAGAGTTTGAGGATGTTCAGACTGTATACACCAATATGATGCCAGAAGAAGATACTGAAGCGTAAAAATTATGTCTCGTCATATTTCATATAAGCCCAAGGGTGTTTGCTCTCGCATGATAAATATTGATGTTGATGACAACAATATAATCACAAATCTAGAATTTGTGGGTGGTTGCGATGGTAATACGCACGGAATTATGGCATTGGTCAAGGGAATGAAAGTTGATGATGTCAGATCAAGATTAAAAGGAATTGCTTGTGGAGCTAAAACCACAAGTTGTCCGGATCAACTTGCAATAGCTCTTGATGAGCTTGAAAAGTGATAACAAGTTATACAGATAAAAAAACAGAAATCTCTATTATATAAAGATTTCTGTTTTTTTTATTTTACTTCCTTGTTATTAAAGTCATGTTTGAAAAGTACTTCTTGTGGGTTGTTGTGTGAATGTACAACATATCTGAAATTCAGCCCTGCCTCAATATAGTTTTTTATACCTGTATTGTCTGCAATACCTTTCTTCAGCCCGTCAATAATCTTCTTATTGTTTTTGTTGATGATCTCGGCATTGTCCATTTTATCAGAAAATGAGCAGTAATATATTATCGTTCTGGTAGAATTCTCGAAAGTCATACTATCAGTACGAGTATAGTTGATAAATGGTGTTGGACAATACTTCTGTGTATATTCTTTTGTCTCTCTTTTTGCACGCTCTTCTATGGTCTCATGGTGGCAAGCCGTGAGAGCAAGTGCCGAAATAATCAAAATAAATGCCTTTTTCATAATGCAAATGTTTTATTTTCGTGCAAAGATAATAATAAATTGCGGAAAAATCGTTATCTTTGCGCATTAAACGGACATAAAGTAACATGGATAATATAAATAATATACGTAATTTCTGTATCATTGCTCATATTGATCATGGAAAATCAACATTGGCAGACCGACTTTTGGAACGAACAAAGACAATCCAAATTACGGAAGGTCAGATGCTTGATGACATGGATCTTGAACGTGAGCGTGGAATTACAATTAAGAGTCATGCTATACAGATGGCATACAAGGCTAATGATGAGCAATCATATATTCTAAACCTTATAGATACTCCGGGACACGTTGACTTCTCTTATGAGGTTTCGCGTTCAATTGCGGCGTGTGAGGGTGCTTTGCTTGTTGTTGATGCTACGCAGGGCGTGCAGGCTCAGACTATATCCAATCTGTATATGGCAATAGAGCATGACTTGGAAATTATTCCTGTAATCAACAAGATTGATATGCCTAATGCCATGCCTGACGAAGTGGAGGACGAAATAGTAGACCTTATCGGTTGTGCTAGATGCGATATATTAAGGGCATCCGGAAAAACTGGTGAGGGCGTTGATGATATACTAGAAGCTGTTGTTGCTCATGTTCCTCATCCTGTTGGTGATAGAACTGCTCCTACCCAAGCTTTGATTTTCGACTCAATATTTAATAGCTTCCGTGGAGTAATAGTACTTTGTAAGGTCATAAATGGTAGTATAAAGAAAGGTGATAGAGTAAAGTTCTTTAATACAGATATGGAATATACTGCTGATGAGGTTGGCGTGTTGAAAATGGATATGGTTCCATGCAATACGTTATCCAGTGGTGAAGTGGGGTATATCATAAGCGGTATTAAGAATGCAACCGAGGTTAAAGTAGGTGATACGGTAACTTCTGTAGTGAACCCATGTAAAGAGGCTATTGCAGGATTTCAAGAAGTAAAGCCTATGGTGTTTGCTGGTTTATATCCAATAGATCCTAATGATTATGAGAGTCTTAGGGCTTCTTTGGAAAAATTGCAGCTTAACGATGCATCGCTTACATTCTCGCCTGAGAGTTCTATCGCTTTGGGATTTGGTTTCCGATGTGGTTTTCTTGGGCTTTTGCATATGGAGATTGTTCAGGAACGTTTGGAACGTGAATTCAATATGGATGTGATAACAACTGTTCCGAATGTTTCATATATGGTTTACGACAAGCAAGGGAATAAAAATGAAGTTCACAATCCGTCAGGATTGCCTGATCAGACATTGATAGACCATATTGAAGAGCCTTATATACGAGCTAGTATTATTACTGCTGCTGAATATATAGGGCCGATAATGAAGCTGTGTCTTGACAAGCGTGGTGAACTTTTAAACCAGGAATATGTGAGTGGAAACAGAGTAGAGTTGCACTTTATGATTCCGTTGGGTGAAATCGTGATAGACTTCTATGATAAGCTAAAGAGTATATCAAAAGGATATGCCTCTTTTGACTATCATGTAGATTCTTTCCGTCCGTCAAAATTGGCTAAGTTGGATATTTTGTTGAATGGCGAACCTGTTGATGCTCTTTCTACGTTGACACATGAGGGTAATGCGGTGACTTTTGGACGAAGAATGTGCGAGAAATTAAAAGAGTTGATTCCTCGTCAGCAATTCGATATAGCAATACAAGCTGCTATAGGAGCTAAGATTGTAGCACGAGAGACCGTAAAGCAAGTGCGTAAGGACGTAACTGCCAAATGTTATGGTGGTGATGTCAGTCGAAAGCGTAAGCTCTTAGAAAAGCAAAAGCAAGGTAAAAAACGCATGAAGCAGGTTGGAAATGTGCAAGTTCCACAGAAGGCTTTCTTAGCTGTCCTTAAACTTGATTAATTTTTAATATGATACTTGGAAGATAACTAAAATTTGGAGGAGACTTTTATGAAAGAACCAGCAAATACGCCACGCGATATTGCACGTGAATTAGCACGAAAGTATAGCACGATGACACATGAAGAACTTGATACTTTGGAAAGTATTCTTGTTCCGATGAAATTCGCTAAAGGTGAAATAATTCTCAAAGATGGTGACATTTGTGAGAATATCTACTATATTGATAAAGGACTTGTGCGTCAGTTCTATTTTAAGAATGGCAAGGAAGTTACTGAACATCTTGGTGAAGACCGCACAATTTTTATGTGTATAGAGAGCCTTTTTAAGGAGACTCCTTCGCAATTGAAAGTTGAAGCCTTGGAAACTAGTATGGTTTATGCTCTTCCTAAGCATCGTTTGGAAAGTGTAGCTCTTCATAATGTTAATATTCAGATTCTTTATAGAAAGATACTTGAGGAAAGTTTGATTTTTTCTCAGGTTCATGCAGACTTAGTTAGATTTGAGACCGCTGGTGACAGATATAAGAAAATGTGCAAGTTGATGCCACAAGTTGTTTTGCGTGCTCCTTTATTATTTATTGCTAGTTATCTTCAAATGACTCCTGAAACTTTGAGTAGGGTAAGGGCATCTACTCTAGTTGACTAATAGTCATACAATATTGTTTATCCGAATGAATTTTATATAAAAAAACAAGGATGAAGTATTTTACTTCATCCTTGTTTTTTTTATATTTTGACTTTATCGTATTATTTGCTGTTCTTTAGCTTTTCAACGTATGCATCAATTACTGCAACTGCCGTAATATTTACAACATCGTTTACCGAACTTTCAAAGTCAGTGAAATGTATAGCCTTGTTCAATCCCATCTGGATAGGGCCTATAATCTCGCAATCAGGATCTAATGCCTGAAGAAGTTTGTAACTACAGTTAGCACTACTCATGTTAGGGAATACAAGTGTGTTGACATCCTTGCCTTTTAGACGGCTAAATGGATACTTGTCGTCACGCAATTCTCTGTTTAGAGCAAAGTTAACTTGCATCTCTCCGTCGATGGCTAGCTCAGGATATAAATCCTGCATCTGCTTTACGGCAGAATGTACTTTAACTGGGCTTCCCTTTTCGTCTGTACCGAAGTTTGAATAGCTTAGCATAGCGATAACTGGTTCCTCATTGAAGAATTTCACAGTATGTGCGCTTAGTTTTGCAATGTCTGTAAGGATATTCTCGTCAGGATGTCTGTTGATAAGTGTATCTGCAATATAAAATGTGCCCTTCTGTGTGTTCAGAATATGCATAGTTCCAAAGGTTTTGAACTCTGGTCTGACTCCTATAACTTCCTTTGCAACCTTTATCGTGTTGCTATACTTTGTGTATAGACCTGTGATAAAAGCATCTGCATAGCCGTTTTCAACCAAACTCATACCGAAGTAATTGCGTTCATACATCTTATCGTATGATTCATCGAATGTATAACCTTGGCGAGAACGCTTTTCTGTAAGATGTTTAGCGAATGTAGCGCGACGACCTTGTTCTTGGTCTGCTCGCATATCTATTATCTCTACACCGCTAAGGTCTAGTTTCAAACGAGTGGCAAGACGAGTGAGGCGGTCTGGATTACCAAGAAGTATTGGATTGCATATACCTTCCTGCTTTGCTTGAACGGCAGCCTTCATCATAGTTGGGTGTCCACCTTCGGCAAACACCACCTTCTGTGGATGTAGACGAGCTGTGTCGTGAAGCTTGCTAGTAAGTGCAGTCTCTTGTCCAATAAGCTGGCGCAATTTTTTCTTATATGTTTCCCAATCTGTAATTGTCTTACGTGCTACACCACTTTCTATGGCTGCCTTTGCAACGGCGGCACTAACTTCAGTGATAAGTCGTGGATCGACAGGTTTCGGAATGAAATATTTAGGACCGAATGTAAGGTCGCTGACATGATATACGTCATTGACAACATCAGGAACAGGTTGCTTTGCTAAATTGGCAATAGCTTTTACTGCTGCAAGTTTCATTTCTTCGTTGATAGCTCTAGCATGTACATCAAGAGCTCCGCGGAAAATATATGGGAATCCAATTACATTATTTATCTGGTTAGGATAGTCGCTACGTCCTGTACTCATCAACACGTCAGGACGACTAGCCATAGCTTCTTCGTATGAAATTTCTGGAACAGGATTGGCAAGTGCAAATACGATAGGATCTTTTGCCATAGAACGAATCATGTCCTGTGTGAGAATGTCACCCTTGCTAAGTCCCAAGAATACATCAGCACCTTTCATAGCCTCTTCCAAAGTATTAACGTCTTTGCGGCTAGTAGCGAACAATGCTTTCTGTGGAGTAAGTCTTTCTCTGTCTTTTGTTATTACTCCCTTAGAGTCGAGCATCGTGATATTCTCAACTTTTGCTCCAAGTGCTACATATAGTTTTGTGCAACTTATAGCAGCAGCACCTGCACCATTTACTACAATCTTGACTTTACTGATGTTTTTTCCAGTAACTTCAAGAGCGTTTAGGAGTCCTGCAGAAGATATGATAGCTGTTCCATGCTGGTCATCATGCATTACAGGGATGTCTAGAGTCTTCTTTAATCGTTCCTCAATATAGAAACATTCAGGAGCTTTTATATCCTCAAGATTTATACCACCAAAAGTTGGTGCAATCTTTTCTACAGTTTCACAGAACTTTTCTGGGTCCTTTTCTGCTACTTCGATGTCGAATACATCAATACCACCATAGATTTTGAATAGCAGTCCTTTACCTTCCATTACTGGTTTGCCACTCATAGCGCCTATATCTCCAAGACCAAGAACGGCAGTTCCATTACTGATAACGGCAACAAGATTGCCCTTATCAGTATACTTGTATACACTGTCCGGATCAGATTGAATCTCAAGACATGGATATGCAACACCAGGTGAATAAGCTAAACTCAAATCAGTTTGTGTGTGATATGGCTTAGTTGGTTTTACTTCAATTTTGCCCGGACGTCCATTCTCATGATACTCCAGAGCAGCTTCCTTCTTAATCTTTACCATTTTCTAGTAATTAAAGTTCAATTCTCTACTTAAAATTTTCATTCTAACATTTGCAAAGTTAGTAAAAAACCTTTAAATGAGTGCGAGTTTTTTGTTATTTTTTGTAACTTTGCAAAATAATATATAAACCCATTATTGTAAAAGGTTGCTTATGCATAAAATTAATGTTCAAACGGAGTATCGGGAACAGTTGAAAGACCGCATTCTGAATTTAGCTATGCAGGAATTCTATGTTAATGGAATTAAGCGTGTCAAAATGGATGATATTGCGAAGAAACTGGTCATATCAAAACGTACACTCTACGAAATATATAACAAAAAGGAAAATCTTTTACTTGAAGGCATAAAGATGTCTGAATGTTTATGTGAGAATCATATGGAGAAATTTCAACAAGAAAAGACGCCAGATGTAATGGATATTCTTGTGGAGTTTTATAAGGTTCAAATGGAGAGAGTTCGTATGATAAATCCTTTGTTCTTTGTAGAATTACACAAGTATTCTAAAATAGTTAGTTATCTTAATAAACAGCACGAATTACGCAGGCACAAGTCACAGAAGTTTTTTGTACGTGGTGTTAGAGATGGGTATTTTCGTGATGATATCGATTATGGGTTGGTTGAACGTTTCAGTACCGCAACAATGGAATATGTGATGGATAATAAGTTGTATAAAATTTATAGTATGCAACACATATTATATAATGTGATGTTCTTGTTTATGCGTGGCTTTTGTACGGATAAGGGCTTGGTGATTATGGACATGAAAATTAAGAGGCTAAAATGAAAATTTCATTGATTGGCTCAGGAAACTTGGCTACAAATATAGGAGTGGCTTTATTTAATTCAGGGAATAAAGTCGTTCAAGTTTATAGTCGTACGATTTCTAATGCTGAGTCTTTGGCTGATAGAATTGGGGCTTGCGCAGTAGACAATATTGATAATATAAGTGACGATGCTGATTTATATATCGTGGCTTTGAAGGATGACGCAATAGAAAAGATAATTCCGTCACTATGTAAAAATAAATATGACAAATACTTCTTTCATACTGCTGGCAGTTTGTCAATGAAGATATTCAAGGGGTATGCAGAACATTACGGAGTGTTTTATCCGATGCAGACATTCTCAAAGCAACGCATTGTTGATTTTAAAGTAATACCTTGTTTTATTGAGACTTCTGACGAATTTGCTAAATCTGTTCTTGAAGATGTATGTGGCGCTATATCAAATCGGATATATGAACTTTCCTCAGAAAACAGAAAGTATCTGCATCTAGCAGCAGTGTTTGCCTGTAATTTTGCTAATCACTGTTATGAAATTTCGTCAGAGATATTGAATAAAAATGGAATACCTTTTGATGTTATGTTGCCTTTGATTGACGAAACGGCTAAGAAGGTACATGATGTGAAACCGAAGGATGCTCAAACTGGTCCTGCTGTGAGGTATGATGAAAATGTCATTAGCCGTCAGATGCAATTACTTAATGAATTTCCTTTGAATCAGAAGATCTATGATATGATGAGTAAAGCAATTCATTATACGGCAATAAATAAAAATACAGACCTATGATAAACTATGATTTAAGTAAGGTTAAAGCTATCGTGTTTGATGTCGATGGAGTGTTGTCTGCCGAGACTATCATTCTGTCGCATGATGGGGAACCTTTGCGCACTGTCAATATTAAGGATGGATATGCCATACAGTTAGCTGTTAAAATGGGAATAAAAATAGCTATCCTTACAGGTGGAAATACAGAGGCTGTGAGATTGCGCTATAAACATCTTGGAGTTGAGGATATCTATATGAACTGCGCTGTTAAGGTTACTGTTTATGATGAATTCCTTAAAAAATACAATCTTAAAGATGCAGAAGTGATTTATGTAGGTGATGATATTCCAGACTATGAGGTTATGCGTCGCTGTGGTTGTCCTTGTTGCCCTGCAGATGCATCTTATGATATTAAGAATATCAGTGCCTATATAAGTTCTCGTAACGGAGGGTATGGTTGTGGGCGTGATATAATAGAACAAGTGCTTCGTGCTAATGGTAAATGGCTTAGCGATGCGAAGGCTTTCGGATGGTAAATATATATTATGGATTATAAAATAATACTTGCTAGTAATTCTCCACGTCGTAAGGAATTACTTTCTGGATTGAATATTCCCTTTAAAGTTTTTGTAAAGGATGGTATTGATGAGTCTTACCCAGAATCAACTCCGGTAGATGATGTATCTCTGTATTTGTCAAGGCTTAAGTCTTCTGCTTATCTGCAAGATATAAAAGAAGATGAATTGATTATTACTGCGGATACTGTAGTTGTTGTAGATGATGAGATTTTAGGTAAACCTAAAGATAAAGATGATGCTTTTAGAATGTTGCGTATGATTAGTGGACGTACGCACAAAGTTATTACTGGTGTCAGTTTTACTACGACATCTAAACAGCGGAGTTTCAAGGTTACAACAGAAGTTACGTTTAAAGAATTAGAAGATAAAGAGATTAATTATTATATCTCAACTTTTAAGCCGTATGATAAGGCTGGTTCTTATGGTATTCAGGAATGGATAGGATATATAGGAGTTACATCTATAAAGGGTAGTTACTTTAATGTAATGGGATTTCCTGTACAAAGGATATATGAGGAGTTGAAAAATATATGAAGCATATTGTCACTTTATATTTTGAACGGTCACCATGTATTTGCATAGTGGCCGCTCTTTGTAACCTATACTTTGCAAAACATTGTTCAATGTGGTTACAATCTTACACTTTATCGTTAAACCAATATAAAAAACTAATATCATGTTTGAATGTTTCAGAATAATTGTTAACTTTGCGACTAAATAAAATAAACTATGACGCTAATAATAGTCGCTATAATCCTGCTGAGTTTTTTGCTCATCGCTACAGAAAAAATTACCAATGTGAATAAAGCTGCTATTGCTATTTTCGCTGGTACTGTAGGGTGGGTACTTTATATTTGCTATGGCACTGATTTCGTAATGAGTCAGCATTATAGTGAATATGCAAGCTTCTTAGATAGTGCTGTTTCTTCTAGTGTTGTGGTAAAACAATTCATAGCTAAACGTATTTTTCTTCCTTATGTAGGTGAGGCTGCCGAAATAGTCCTGTTCTTGTTGTCAACGATGACTATTGTAGAAATATTGAATAACAATGGATGCTTTGATTTTCTTTCTCAATTACTTAAAACAAGAAACAGTAAGAGAATGCTTTGGACGTTGGGAGTTATTACGTTTTTGATTTCAGCTAATCTTGATAACCTCACTACAACAGTGATGATGCTTACAATGATGCATGAAGTTGTTCCCAGTCGTCGTCAGAGGATGATATTTGGTTCAGCTATAGTTATTGCGGCAAACACAGGCGGAGCTTTAACCGTGATAGGTAATCCTGAAGGATTAGTGCTATGGAACATCGGAGCTGTAAGTGCTACAGATTTTTCAATGTCTCTTATAATACCTTGTATTATAGCTTGGGCATTGCCAACTTGGATGCTTGGTCGCATGCTTCCTAGCAGGTTGGATACTGAATGGGGGGTAATGCCATATCGAGGAGATGATACAAATCTTAATACTTGGCAGCGCTTGCTGATGCTTTTTGTTGGGATAGGTGGACTTTGGTTTATTCCAACGTTTCATAATATAACAAAATTGAGTCCTTTCCTTGGTGCATTATGTGTTCTCTCGATTTTATGGATAGTTAATGAGATCTTCAATCATAAATTGATGAATGCAGATCAAATGATACAACGTCGTACGCCACGTGTTTTGCAGTATGGAGTTATCCAGATGATGCTTTATGTTATGGGTGTAATGCTTGCCCTTGGCGTCGTTAAAGAAACTGGTGCAATGAAATTGCTGTGGAATTTCCTGCAGGAGAACATAAATAGTGTATGGATATATGGTGTAATAGCAGGTGTTGTTAGTTCTGTCTTGGATACATTTGCAACGGCAATGAGTTTTATCCAAATAAAACAGAATGTAGAAATGAACAATATATATTATAAGGTGATAGCATTTTGCGTGATGAGTGGAGGAAATGTACTCGCAATAGGCAGTATGAGTGGTGTCGCCTTGTTGAAAATGGAACGTATGCATATTGGTTGGTATTTCAGGAATGTAGGATGGAAATGCGTGCTTGGAACAGCTGTAGGCTTTGTTGTATTAATGTTAGTGAATTCATAAATACGAGAATATAAAACTTATCAAGAATAACAATAAATAAGGTAAAAAAATTGATTATGGCAAAAATTAAAACAATAGGAATTCTTACTTCCGGTGGTGATGCTCCTGGTATGAATGCTGCTATTCGTGCGGTTACGCGTGCTGGAATTTATAATGGTTTCAATATTAAGGCTGTATATCGTGGATATGACGGCCTTATCAATGATGAGATTGTTGATTTCACGACGGAGAATGTTAGTGGTATCATTAATCAAGGTGGAACAATCCTTAAGACTGCCCGCTCGATGGACTTTATGACAGACGAAGGAAAGAAGAAAGCTTATGATAATATTATAAAAGAAGGTATCGACGCACTTGTTGTAATTGGTGGAAACGGTTCTCTTACAGGTGCCATGATATTTGCTCAGGAATATGATGTTTGCTGCATTGGACTTCCAGGAACAATTGATAATGACCTATATGGTACTGATAATACAATAGGTTATGATACGACAATGAATACTATCGTGGAGTGTGTTGACCGTATCCGTGATACAGCCCAGAGCCATGAACGAATATTCTTTGTTGAAGTTATGGGACGTGACGCTGGTTTCCTAGCACAGAACTCTGCCATTGCAAGTGGTGCTGAAGCTGCTATCATTCCTGAGGACCGTACAGATGTAGACCAGTTGGCTCAGTTTATGGAACGAGGAATACGTAAGAGTAAAAAAAGTTGTATCGTGATTGTAAGCGAAAGCCCTAAATGTGGTGCTCTTTATTATGCTGACCGTGTAAAAAAAGAGTTTCCTGAATATGACGTCCGTGTTTCAATATTGGGACATCTTCAGCGCGGTGGTCGTCCATCAGCACGTGATCGCATCCTAGCAAGTTGTACAGGTATTGGAGCTGTTGAGGCTATAATGCAGGGACAGCGCAATGTTATGGTTGGAATCCGCAATAATGAAGTTGTATATGTTCCGATGAGTGAAGCTATACGAAGTGACAAGCCTT
>OCVT010000069.1_pt1 | contig 31010 bp, 28 predicted proteins | sample 1539111 | NCBI WGS metagenome assembly OCVT01 (sample SAMEA3991482, study PRJEB22521) | metagenome | biome: anthropogenic terrestrial biome; feature: sewage plant; material: raw primary sludge | place: Sweden | collected 2012-09-26 | reverse complement strand
TAAATGTTTTGAGCCTAGACCTCTCTGTGACAATTTTATTTTGTATATTTAGGCGATTCCCCCCTGCGTTTTTTGTATTTTTAGCTACGGAGCTACGGCATCTCTCGCAAAGCCTATAAACAGTGGGGATTGACGATACGTAACTATATCCATTTAGCTTCGATGAGCTACGTCTTAGCTACGTTACTATTTCAGTGCACATATAATGTACGTACACACGCGCGCACTTAGGGTTTTGAAAAATATAAGTGTCGAAGTGTCAACATAATGATTATCAATATTTTGTCTACGAATTCGACTAAATGAAGTGACGGTGATCTGACGGTAAAATATCGGATTTTACATGCGTTTCTATATAGAAACACAACTAGTTCCATATAGAAACGGAAACGTTTCTACGATATTTTACCTTCCATTTCTTCGTAAAACGCAATGCAATATAACGTAAAACGTACTGCAAAACATCGCAAACGCATCGAATTATTTCGTAAAATACAATGCAATATGAGGAAAAATCTCCCTCATATTTTACCGACAAATAGCCGACGCTTAATACCACTTGAAAAGTATTCTAACAAATTGAGGCTCAATGGATAGACACTTCGACACTTGTTTTTACGAAAAACCCAGAGTGTGCGCATACGTGCGCACGTGTATTATGATGTGCAGTTCCAAGTATTTAAAACTTTGGCTAACCGTCTAATCTAAATCTGATTGTATGGACAAAAATTTTGCAGTATCTTTGCCGAGAATTCAGTGGAATTCAGCAGAATAGTTAAACAAGCTTGAAAGTTCTGCTCTCGTTAGCTGTATCTATTCAAACATCCTCTATTCCTCAGAGGCAGCAAACAGTTCTTTGACAAATTCACTCATAAAACACATTTCATCCTTAAAACGCCACAAGTTGACGTAGCTAGAACGTAGCTTGACGTAGCTAAATCCTGTAAACAACGTTTAGTTATCCTCAATGTTTATAGGCTTTGCGAGAGATGCCGTAGCTCCGTAGCTAAAAAATACAAAAAATGCAGGGAAAACACCCTGAATATACAAAAATCAAATTATTGCTAAGAAATCTAAGTTCAAACATTTACTTCATAATACGTCACGCTGAAAGCTAATCATCTTAAGTAGGCACTCGTGTAATCATTCCCAGTGTTCAAAAAATATTAATACGAAGAGTAAAATATCAACAACATCTAACAAATTAGTATTATCAATGAAAACAATTCATTAATCAATAATCACTGTATGACGGTATCAATAAGTCTACATTTTTTCTTCTTTGTAGATAAGATTATTTGCACCACTTGTGATTTGAAGTGCCTCAGGATGCTCTTTTATAAAACTGTCGATATGACGGACACGCTTTTCTTCCAATATTTCATCTACAGCAATAAGAATACCAGTCTCCTCAACATCACCAAATCCATAGTTAATTGCCGTACCAAAAAGTTTCATCGTTGGGCTTAGACTCATATATGCATTTACTAGAGGAGGAATATTATATCCCAATTCCCTTATTTCTTTGTTCAATACACGATAGTCTTCTTTAAAAGTTTCTTTGTTGAAAATATTTGCTAATTCAGTTTCCTTAGTTTCAATTTTCAACGGTTTTATCGGTATTATGAGTCTATCTTTATCATCAAAATGCTTCTTTAGAAAATAAAGAATCATATCACGTCCTTTACGTATATAAGAAGGATACATCGTCATCTTTCCAAAGAAATATCTACAATTTGGATTAATAACAGTAAGAGCACCAAGACCATCCCAAAGGTTATCAAGAGCAAAAATACTCTTTGAATTTTTTCTAATATTTTGATATTCCAGAGAAACAAAACTACGTCCAAGTTCTACAGTATAAGGTGCATACTTTTTCATAAACTTGTCTGAGAAATGAAACATGTGGCTTGTGGCAAGAATTGGCTGTCCTTTATCATCAATTTCCCAATCTGATCCAAAGAGATAACGATAACCGCCAATGATCTCCTCTGCTTCTGGATTCCAAACAACAAGTTGTTTGCAACAGTTATCCATCGTATCGAAATCGTCTATATCCATTGATTTTCCGGTGCCACCACCTGCTGTACGAAAAGCTATTTCACGCAGACGACCTATTTCTTTCATAACATTAGGGGCGTTGTGAGCAGTAATGACATAAATTTCATTATTACTTTTATTGGTCATTCGAAGCTGGCGCTCCGGCGTTAGTTCGCTTTTCAACAAACCTTTATCTACAGGTTGGATTATCTCTTCTTCCATATATCCTTTATGTATATTTCTTATAATTTATAGACTTCATCCTCGACCACACTTGCCCATTCCCTATTAGTCTTGCTCTTATCGAATGTCTGCCATGGAATAGGCTTCCCGATTGAAACACGAAATGTTTTATGCACGTTTTTATACATTTCATCAACAAGAAAAAGCATTGCTATATTGAATTTTAAATGAAGCATCTTACAAACATTAGCTATGCGATAAAACTTATCTGAATTCTGCCCACCGAAATGAATTGGCACAACATCTCGCTTATACTCAATGCTTTTTGATATAAATGTTTTCGTCCATGGCACATCGTGTATTTTTCCATTTATTTTACGACTACATATTCCTGCAGGAAACATCAGCATGTGGTTATCGCTTTGGAATCCAGCCTCAACCATCTGTGGAAAACTGCGACTTTGACTGCCAGTCTTATTAATGCCAATACTTACAGGGCGTATACCTGGCAGATTCAACAATAAATCGTTAATTAAATATCTAAATTTACCATCATAATGCTGCCCGATAATAGAACCTAGAGCGACTCCATCTGCACCACCCAGAGGATGATTAGAGACAAATGTATATAATTTGCCGTCAGACTTGTCCGGAAGATTTTCTAATCCGACAATTTCCAACGTCATATCAAGATAATGTACACACTCTGTCAGCCATTCTGTTCCGCGAAGATCACGACTCTCCCACAAAAAGCGATTGACCTCATCCTCATGAATAATGCTTTTAAGCCAAGATATGGCAAAACGAGGGACATATTTCACCTTGTTACCAATCTTGCTTTTTAGAATCTTATCAATATCAATTGTTTTCTCTATCGCTTTATCCATGTTGTTAAAATGCTTACACATTGCAAAAATAACATAAGTTTTTTTAAAACGTTACTTTTTGACTTAAAAATATTCATTTTTTCACGTTTTTGAAACATTTAGCTTGATGCATACGAAATATAATACATCATTTATTTAATTACTCCCCATCAAATTATTATACTATTTTCATATATATAATAAATTTTGTGGCGAAAAGTGGCGATGTGTGGGGAATTTTGCGTATCTTTGACGGCAGAAATCTCTATATAATATGTACGTATGCGATTTTTAGGTAATATAGAAGCTAAAACCGATGCAAAAGGCAGGGCCTTTTTGCCGGTTATTTTCCGCAAGGTGCTACAGACATCTGGCGAGGAGAAGCTGATACTTAGAAAAGACGTATTCGAGAAATGTTTGGTTCTATATCCTGAATCTGTATGGAATGAACAACTTGATTCTTTACGTAATCGCCTTAGCAGATGGAATAGACAGGAATGGCAAGTATTCCGCCAATTTGTCTCAGATGCAGAAATCATAACTTTAGACAGCAACGGACGCTTTCTTATTCCAAAAAGATATTTGAAATTGGCTAGCATAGACCAACAGCTCATGTTCAAGGGCGTTGATGACACCATAGAGATTTGGAGTAAGGCCAACTGTGAAGAGCCTAATCTTCAGCCTGAGGAATTCGGAAAGACCTTACAGGGAATTATGAGCAATAAAGAAATTTAATATTACCGAAAAGACATTTCATCAATATGATAAAGACAGCAGAAACATATCATGTACCCGTACTTCTTAAACAAAGTATTGACGGTTTGGATATCAAATCGGGGGGTATTTATATTGACGTCACTTTTGGTGGCGGAGGTCACTCTCGCGAGATACTTAAAAGAATTAATGGCAATGGGCACCTCTATAGTTTCGACCAAGACGAAGATGCAGAAAAAAACGTGAACAATATTATTGCAGAATTAAGCAATGATAACGGTACCACATCCACAGAACACAATTGCGGACTTACCTTCGTAAGGAGCAATTTTCGGTATCTAAAAAACTGGATGCGCTATTACGATATCGACCATATAGACGGATTGCTAGCCGACCTTGGAGTTTCAAGTCATCATTTTGACGACGAAACACGTGGATTTTCATTTCGCTTTGACGGACCGCTTGACATGAGAATGAACAAACGAGCAGGAATGACGGCCGCTGATATAGTAAACGAGTACGAAGAAGAGACTTTGGCAGATATTTTCTACCTATACGGTGAACTGAAAACTTCACGTCGCATAGCTGCAGCGATTATAAGAGCCAGAGACATAAAGAAAATTGAGACTACACAAGACTTTATAAAAGCCGTAGAACCTTTATTTAAGCGTGAACGTGAAAAAAAGGATATGGCTAAGCTATTCCAAGCACTAAGAATTGAAGTAAACCACGAGATGGATGCACTTAAAGAGATGCTCTTGTCAGCAACAGAACTTCTTGACAAAGGTGGAAGGCTCAGCGTTATAACATATCATTCTCTTGAAGACCGTATAGTGAAGAATATCATGAAAACGGGTAACGCAGAGGGTAAGATGAAGCAAGATTTCTTCGGACGTATCGAAACTCCTTTTAAGTTGATTAACAACAAAGTTATAATACCTGACGAAGAAGAGCAGCTAAAAAACCCAAGAAGCAGAAGTGCTAAACTTAGAATAGCAGAAAAGAGATGAAAGATAAAGAAAGTAAAGAACAGGTGACGAACGAGGATATCAAAGAGTCAACTAATAACACCAAGAGCGAAGTTACATCAGAAAATATAGAAGATGTACCTTCACTTAAAGAAGTTATCAAGACCCAAGCCATTGAAGGCGAAGAACCTTTATCCTCAAATTTCACTCTAAGGAAGATTCTTGGCGGTGATATTCTCACTACTCAGACTATACGCCGACAAATCGGAGTATTCCTTCTCATAACAGGGTTTCTTATTATCTATGTTTCTAACAGATACAGCGTCCAAAAAGATCTTATCGAGATTGATAAGCTCCAAGATGATTTGCAAGACGCAAAATACAAGGCACTGTCAAGCAGTAGCCAACTAACAGAAAAGAGCAGAGAAAGTCATGTGCTTGAAATGCTAAATAATAACAAAGACAGCGTGCTGAAGATTGCAAGCCAGCCACCATACATTATCAATGTACCAGAGGAATGAGCAAATTTGATTGTAATAAAGTAATGCCAAGATATAGTGCCATCGCCATATTAATGACCATGGTTGCTGTGTTTGTGCTCGGCAAGACAATATATACGATGACCGCCAAACGCGATTATTGGATGAAAGTGGCTGACCGTGTCAAAAAGGATAGCGTCAGCGTAAAACCAATACGAGGCAACATTCTCAGTTGCGATGGGCAACTAATGGCAAGTTCACTTCCAGAGTTCAAGCTTTTCGTTGACTTCAAGGCTATACGTGAAGCAAAGAATGATTCTCTTTGGGATACAAAAATTGATTCTGTATGTCGTGGACTAAATAAGATATTTCCAGAAAAGACAGCTGCTGAATTCAAAAAAGATTTTTCAGAGGGGCGTAAAAAGCAAAGCAGAAATTGTCCAATTTGGAATAGCCGTGTAGACTATAATACCTATACAGAGGTAAAAACGTTACCTATATTCAAATTGCCTTCATATAAAAGTGGTTTCCATGTAGAAGAATACAATGCCAGAAAACGTAGTTACGGTTCACTTGCCGGCCGTACAATTGGATCCATGTTTGGAGCTAAAGATACAGCACGCTTTGGATTGGAACTGTCATATGACTCTATCCTACGCGGTAAAAACGGTATTATACATCGCCGAAAGGTTCTGAACAAATTCCTTGATATTATGGATACGCCGCCTATTGACGGAGCTGATATAGTTACAACTATTGACGTGAGCATGCAAGACCTTGCAGAACGTTCTCTCATAAACGAGCTTAAGCTTGTAAATGGAAATGTTGGTGTAGCTATAGTAATGGATGTCACGACGGGAGATGTCAAAGCTATCGTTAACATGGAAAAATGTATTGACGATCAGTATAGGGAAATACACAACCATGCAGTAAGCGACCTCTTGGAACCAGGTTCTGTCTTCAAAACAGCATCTATTATGGTTGCTCTTGACGATGGTGTAGTTGACACGTCATACCAGGTAGAAACAGGATGCGGTGTTTGGCCGATGTATGGTAGAGAAATGAAAGACCACAACTGGCGAGGTGGTGGTTACGGTCTATTGACATTACCAAAAACTCTTATGATGAGTTCCAATATAGGTGTAAGCCGTATCATCGACGACCATTATCGTAACGATCCAGAGAAATTCGTTCGTGGTTTATATCGCACAGGAATTGCCGACAATCTACAGATACCACTTGTGGGATCATGTCCTGCACGTATACGTATGCCAAGAAAGAATGCTCGCGGAGAATGGGTAAACTGGAGTCACACTGCTCTTCCATGGATGAGTATCGGATATGAGAGTCAGGTTCCTCCTATTTCAACTCTAGCATTTTATAATGCCATAGCAAACAATGGCAAGATGATGCGTCCTCGCTTTGTAAAACAGGTCATTAAGAATGGAGAAGTCATTATGGACTTTCCGCCTGAAGTAATGAGAGAAAGCATATGCAAAGAGAGTACACTGCACAAATTGCAGACTATTCTTGAGCACGTCGTCAGTCAGGGACTTGGTAAGAAAGCAGGTTCTAAGTCTTTCAAAGTAGCTGGTAAGACAGGTACTGCTCAAATGTCAAAAGGTACTGCTGGATATAAGAACGGAGGAACAAATTATCTACTCAGTTTTACGGGGTATTTCCCTGCAGACGCACCACGTTACAGCTGTATCGTCTGTATTCAGAAATCAGGACTTCCTGCAAGCGGTGGCGGTATGAGTGGAGTTGTATTCCATGACATCGCTGAAGGAATAATGGCACAAAGCCTTAAACTGGATGTTACAGATGCACGCGACTCTACATCAGTTTTAGTTCCTGATGTAAAGAACGGAAATATTCTCGCGGCAGACTATGTGCTATCACATCTGGGAATAAGTACAAACAAAACATGGGGAGGTAGTTATACCGAAGGAAATCCTATATGGGGATGTGCTCAGAAAAAGGGAGGTAGAAGCATTTCCCTTGAGCGCAAACAAATACAAAGCAGCAGATACATACCAGATGTAACAGGTATGGGTGCAAGAGATGCAGTATATCTTTTGGAGAGCCGTGGTGTTAAAGTAACTGTCATCGGAAGAGGAAAAGTTATAAAGCAGAGTTTGGAGCCAGGGCACTTAATAAAGAAAGGCGAAAGATGCCAAATCTCATTGAAATAAGAAAAAACAGATACATAACAAATATGAAATTAAACGAAGTTCTCAAAAACATCCAACCGTTGAAAGTCATCGGGGATGCCGAAGTAGAGGTTACAGGTGTGAACATCGATTCACGCAGTATTCAAAACGGTCACTTGTTTATAGCCATGAAAGGTACACAAGTTGACGGACACAAATTTATTTCAAAGGCAATAGAACTCGGAGCAAAATCTATACTCTGCGAAGACTTACCTAAAGAAATAGCAGACAGTGTGACATACATACAAGTTGCATCTACAGAAGATGCTGTAGGTAAAGCTGCTACTATTTTCTATGGCGATCCTTCTAAAAAGCTAAAACTTGTCGGCGTAACAGGCACTAACGGAAAAACGACTATCGCCACCTTATTATATAATATGTTCAGGAAATTTGGGCACAAGGTAGGACTTTTGTCTACTGTGTGCAACTATATAGATGGCGAAGCAATAGCCGCTGACCACACCACACCTGACCCTATTGAATTAAACGAACTTCTTTCAAAGATGGTTGATGCCGGATGTGAATACGCATTCATGGAATGTTCCAGTCACGCCATACATCAAAAGCGTATTGGTGGTCTGAAGTTTACCGGTGGACTTTTTACAAATCTCACTCGCGACCATCTTGACTACCACAAGACTTTTGAAAACTATCGTGATGCCAAGAAGGCTTTCTTCGATGGCCTACCCAAAGATGCTTTCGCTATCACCAATGCTGATGATAAGAATGGAATGATAATGGTACAGAATACCAAAGCCACCATTAAAACATATTCTATTCGTGCAATGGCTGACTTCCGTGCAAGAATAATCGAATGTCATTTTGAGGGTATGTATCTAGATATTGACAATCATGAAGTAGGTGTACAGTTTATCGGTAAGTTCAACGTAAGCAATCTACTTGCAGTATACGGAGCTGCCGTAATGTTAGGCAAAAAACCTGAAGATATTCTATTGATACTTAGCACCTTGAAGAGTGTAAGTGGACGTCTAGAACCTATTCATTCACCAGAAGGTTACACAGCTGTCGTTGATTATGCGCACACACCAGACGCACTTGAGAATGTACTAAACGCAATACATGAAGTTCTTAACGGAAAAGGTAATGTTATTACTGTTTGCGGTGCAGGAGGAAATCGTGACAAAGGCAAGCGCCCTTTAATGGCACAAGAAGCTGTTAAACAAAGCGACAAAGTGATTATCACTAGCGATAACCCACGTTTTGAAGAACCACAGGATATTATCAAGGATATGCTTGACGGACTAAATGCGACACAAATGAAAAAAGTGTTGACAATCGTTGATCGCAAGGAAGCAATACGCACGGCATGTATGCTTGCTAACAAGGGTGATGTAATACTCGTCGCCGGCAAGGGACATGAAGACTATCAGGAGATTAAAGGCATAAAGCATCATTTTGATGACAAGGAAGTGCTACATGACATTTTCAATGTTGAGAAATAAATATATATACTACAAATAATTAACATAAAGACATGTTATACTATCTTTTCAGATTCTTAGAACAATACGGAATAAGCGGTTCACATATGTGGGGATACATATCATTCCGCGCATTATTGGCTCTTATTCTCTCACTAGCCATATCAGCATGGTTTGGAGAGAAATTTATCAAATTTCTAAAAAGCAAACAGATTACAGAAACTCAACGTGATTCAACTATCGATCCGTTTGGAGTAAAAAAAATAGGCGTACCGTCAATGGGAGGAATAATCATAATTCTTTCAATACTAGTTCCTGTATTGCTTTTAGGACGCCTTCGCAACATATATCTTATTCTAATGATCATCACAACCGTGTGGTTAGGTTTTCTAGGTGGAATGGATGACTATATAAAAATATTCCGTCGTGACAAAGAGGGACTGAAGGGTAAATATAAAATTATCGGACAAGTAGGGATAGGACTCATTGTAGGTATTGTGCTCTGGATGTCACCAGATGTAAAGATGAATGAAAATATTGCCATTGAACGTCAAGGGCAAGAAACGGTAGTGAAGCATCTTGCCGAATCTCATAAATCCCTAAAAACAACTATTCCATTTGTAAAGGGGCACAATCTAAGTTATAGTGACATCATGAGTTTCTGTGGCAAGCACAAGGTTGCTGCCGGTTGGATTCTTTTTGTCATCATGACAATTATAGTCGTTACAGCGGTCAGTAATGGTGCAAATCTCAATGATGGCATGGACGGCATGTGTGCCGGTAATTCTGCAATAATAGGTGTGGCAATAGGTATATTGGCGTACGTTAGTAGTCATATACAATTTGCGGCATATTTGAACATAATGTACATTCCTGGTTCAGAGGAACTTGTTGTATTCATGTGTGCCTTCATCGGAGCTTTAATTGGATTTTTATGGTACAATGCATACCCAGCACAAGTATTTATGGGAGATACAGGTTCGCTAACTATCGGAGGAATAATCGCTGTAAGTGCCATAATAATTCATAAGGAATTACTTTTACCGATACTCTGTGGCATCTTCTTCGTAGAAAGTCTTAGCGTAATTATTCAGGTATATTATTATAAATTAGGCAAACGTAAAGGTATTAAGCAACGTGTGTTTAAGCGAACTCCTATACATGATAATTTCAGAGTCACCGACGAACAACTAGATGCAGATTGCAAATATCTTATAAAGGTACCTCATGGTGCCAAACATGAATCAAAGATAACAATACGCTTCTGGATAATTACTATCATCCTCGCAGCGCTTACAATAATAACCCTTAAGATAAGATAAGCAAAATGAGTAGAATTGTAGTACTTGGAGCCGGCGAAAGTGGTGCCGGAGCTGCCGTTTTGGCAAAGAAACAAGGTTTTGACGTATTCGTTTCAGATATGTCTGCTATCAAGGATAAATACAAGAATTTACTTGATGCTCACGATATTGATTGGGAAGAAGGTCAACACACACAGGAAAAGATTCTGAATGCTGACGAGGTTATAAAGAGTCCTGGCATACCTAACGATGCACCTATGATTAAAAAAATCATAGCAAAAGGTATTCGTATAATAAGCGAGATTGAATTCGCTGGAAGATATACAAACTCCAAGATGGTATGTATTACAGGCAGTAATGGGAAAACGACCACAACATCCCTAATATACCATATATTTAAAGAGGCAGGATATGATGTTGGATTGGCAGGAAATATTGGCAAGAGCTTGGCACTCCAGGTAGCAGAGGACCCACACAATTATTATATTATTGAGTTGAGTAGTTTCCAACTTGACAACATGTATAATTTCCACGCCAACATAGCTATTCTGCTCAACATAACTCCTGATCATTTGGATAGATACGACAATAAGTTTGAGAACTATGCAGATGCGAAGATGCGCATCATACAGAACCAGACTGCTGAAGATAGCTTTATCTATTGGAATGATGATCCTACAATAAATAAAGAACTTGAAAAGTTCAAGATTAAATCTGTAGCATGTCCTTTTTCAGAGATTAAAGAAAACGGTTCTATAGGTTATATAGAAGATGGTGAATACAAATTGGAATATCCTATACCATTCAACATGGAGCAAGAAGAATTATCTCTTACTGGCAAACATAACATATACAATAGTCTTGCAGCTGGTTTAGCAACTAATATCGCAGGTATAAAGAAAGATGTTATCCGTAAGAGTCTGGGGGATTTTCAAGGCGTTGAACATCGTCTTGAAAAGGTTTGTAAAGTTAGAGGAGTTATGTATATCAATGACTCGAAAGCTACAAACGTAGACGCATGCTGGTATGCTCTTGAAAGTATGAAAACTCCTACTATTCTTATTCTTGGAGGTAAGGACAAAGGTAACGACTACAACCAAATCAAGGATTTGGTAAAAGAGAAATGTGTTGGACTTGTATATCTTGGTGCTGACAACAAAAAGTTGCATGATAATTTTGACGCATTAGGACTACCAGTCAAAGATACTCACAACATGAAAGATTGCGTTGCTGCATGTTATGAGATGGCTAAATCTGGGGACACTGTTCTTCTTAGTCCATGTTGTGCAAGTTTCGATTTGTTCAAAAATATGGAAGACCGTGGGGAACAATTCAAAAATTTGGTAAAAAATTTATAATTATAAAATACTATTCTGTCAATAAAGAAAAATGAATAATAAGACTTTTGGCAACATATTTAAAGGTGACAAGGTGATATGGATGATTTTTTTCTTCCTTTGTATTGTCAGTGTCGTTGAAGTTTTTTCAGCGTCATCTGAGTTAACTTACAAAGGAGGAAGTTATTTGTCACCACTTATCAAGCACATAGGAATCCTGATAATGGGTGTGTTCTGTATGGTTGTCACATTAAACGTGAAATGTAAGTATTTTAAGATATTGACACCTTTCATGCTTATTATTTCATTTTTCACACTTATATGGGTGTTCGTTGCTGGACAATCCACAAACGGTGCACAACGATGGATTAGTTTCATTGGCATTCAATTCCAGCCGTCAGAAATAGCAAAAGGCGCAATGGTCCTTGCTACAGCACAGATCCTTAGTGCCCTACAGACTGATCATGGAGCTGATAAGAATGCCTTTAAATATATATTAGTTGTTTGTGCGGTTATCATACCACTAATTGGACTGGAAAACTTGTCAACGGCAGCATTATTATGTCTGGTAATTCTCATGATGATGATTATAGGGCGCGTTCCAGGAAAACAGATTGGCAAACTTATGGGTGTGACCACCATGATAATAGTGTCAATATTTGCATTAGTAATGATTTTGGGGCAGGATAAACCTGAAGAGAACACGAAAGAAAAGCTCACTGAGCAGCTAGAGAAAAAGCCAAAAGAGGAAGAAGGTCTTGTTTCTAGAGTATTCCACCGTGCCGACACATGGAAATCACGTATTGATAAATTTATGTCCAACAAGGAGCTCTCTCCTGATGAAGTTGACTTAGACAAAGACGCTCAGGTAGCACATGCCAATATTGCTATTGCTTCCTCAAATGTAATTGGTAAAGGTCCAGGAAACAGTGTTGAACGAGATTTTCTTTCACAGGCTTTTTCAGACTTCATCTATGCTATAATAATAGAAGAATTGGGTATAGAAGGTGCGGCATTCGTAGCGTTCCTATATATAATGCTGTTATTCAGGACCGGGCGAATAGCAAATAGGTGTGAGAATAATTTTCCTGCACTATTAGCAATGGGATTAGCACTTCTTCTTGTCACCCAAGCACTATTCAACATGTGCGTAGCTGTTGGATTGGCACCAGTAACAGGTCAACCTCTTCCGCTTATCAGTAAAGGAGGTACATCTAGTATGATAAACTGTATCTATGTCGGTGTCATATTAAGTGTCAGTCGATCAGCGAAGACAAAGCCTGAAACACCAGGAACAACAGATAAAACAACTGTATAAAAACGCAAAAAGAACTGTTTAACAATAAATAGACTGCAAAATAGCAAAAAAATAAAAATTTTGATTAATTTTGCAATATAATAGAAATTTATAAGAAATGGACAAGGATTTAAGAGTCATAATCAGCGGCGGAGGAACAGGAGGACATATCTTTCCTGCAATATCAATAGCCAATGCTATCAAGGCAAAACGCCCAGATGCGAAGATTCTCTTCGTAGGCGCTCTTGGTAGAATGGAAATGCAGCGCGTCCCTGCAGCAGGATATGAAATTAAAGGATTACCTATCTGTGGTTTCGACCGCAAGCATTTATTAAAGAACATTGCAGTGCTCCTAAAAATATGGGAAAGCCAACGTAAAGCAAAAAAAATCATTAAGGATTTTAAGCCAATGGCAGCTGTTGGTGTTGGTGGTTACGCAAGTGGTCCAACCCTAAACGTATGCGCTGGTAAAGGAATCCCTTGTCTAATTCAAGAACAGAATTCTTATGCAGGAGTAACAAATAAGCTCCTGTCAAAAAAAGCAGATAAGATTTGCGTTGCCTATGATGGGATGGAACGGTTTTTCCCTGCTGAGAAAATCATCATGACAGGAAATCCTGTTAGACAAAATGTGTTGGAAAATACTATTTCTAAAGAAGAAGCTCGCAAACAATTCGGATTGAATCCTGAAACGAAGACGATACTTCTTGTAGGCGGAAGCCTTGGCGCACGCACTCTAAACGAAAGCATACTTCAGCATCTTGATATTGTAGAGAATAGCGGATTACAGTTCATCTGGCAAACTGGTAAATATTATAATGCTTCAATAATGCAGCAATTGGAAGGTAAAGACTTGCCAATGCTGAAAGTTACAGACTTTATTAGTGATATGGGAGCAGCTTACAAGGCTGCCGACTTAGTAATAAGTCGTGCTGGAGCTAGTAGTATAAGTGAGTTCTGCCTGATTGGTAAACCAGTTATTCTAGTACCATCACCAAACGTGGCAGAAGATCACCAAACCAAAAATGCTATGGCATTGGTCAACAAGGATGCGGCTATGTTTATTAAAGACTCAGAAGCTGCAGACAAACTTCTTCAAATAGCAGTGGACACTGTAAATAACGAAGAGAAGATAAATTCCCTTAGTGAGAATATAAAGAAACTTGGATTGACAAACTCTGCCGACGTAATTGCCGACGAGATTATAAAATTAGCAACAAAATAATGGAATTAAAAGATATTAAAGCTGTATATTTTATTGGTGCCGGTGGTATCGGAATGAGTGCCATCGCAAGATATTTTATAAACAGAGGTCTCGTAGTAGCTGGTTATGACAAGACTCCATCTGACCTTACACACCAGTTGGAAAAAGAAGGTATGCTTATTCACTATAATGAAAGTGTTGAGGATATCCCACATGCATGCAAGGACGCAAAGTCTACTTTGATTATATACACCCCGGCTATACCTTCAGAGCACAAAGAGTTTGTATTCTTCAGAGATGGTAATTTTGAAATTCAGAAACGCGCACAAGTTCTAGGAACTTTGACTAGAAGCCATAAGGGACTTTGCTTTGCAGGTACTCACGGTAAAACGACAACATCTACAATGTGTGCACATATCATGCACCAGAGCCATGTTGATTGCAATGCTTTCCTTGGTGGAATATCAAAGAACTATGGAACAAACTACATACTATCAGACACTAGCGACTACGTAGTTATAGAAGCTGATGAATTTGACCGCAGTTTTCATTGGCTTAGTCCTTGGATGAGTGTTATCACGGCTACTGACCCAGACCATCTGGATATCTACGGAACAAAAGAGGCTTATCTTGAGAGTTTCCGTCATTACACTGAGCTAATACGCGAAGGTGGCGCGCTCATAATACACAAGAATCTTGAGATGAAACCAAATGTCAGCGATGGTGTTAAGGTTTATGAGTACAGTCGAGAGGAAGGAGACTTCCATGCAGAGAATATAAAAATAGACAATGGAGAAATTTCTTTCGATTTAATCTCACCAATAGAAAATATAAATAATATTGAACTTGGACAACCTATTCCAATCAATATAGAGAACGGTATTGCTGCCATGGCTATGGCGCAGTTGAATGGTTGTAATGCAGAAGAGATTAAATACGGCATGAAGACTTATGGCGGTGTAGACCGTCGCTTTGATTTCAAAATCAAAGACTCTAAGCACGTATTCCTTTCTGACTACGGTCATCATCCAAAGGAAATTCTACAAAGTGCAAAGAGTTTGAAAGAACTTTTCAAAGGAAGAAAGATAACTGCTATATTCCAACCTCACCTATATACTCGTACACGCGATTTTTACAAGGATTTCGCCGACGCATTGAGCAACTTTGACGAGGTTATTCTCACCGAAATATATCCTGCACGTGAGCAACCTATTCCAGGTATCACTAGTGAGATTATATATAAAAATATAAAAGATGGTGTTGAAAAGGACATGATAAAGAAAGATGACGTACTGAATTACGTAAATAGTCGTGATTTCGACGTGCTCGTTGTTTTAGGTGCTGGCAATCTTGACAATTATGTTCCACAGATAGCTAAGATTATCGAGAGTAAATAATTCTATAATCACAAATGCACATAAACTGGAAAAAAATAGCAATAATAACATTAGACTCTGCTCTAGCTATTTATCTGATGTTTGCTTTCACCGCCTTTAACAAGCCGGATGGAAAGACCAGGTTGTGCACAAAAGTGAACATTGATATTCAGGACGAAGCGACAAACGGTTTCATTGATACACATGAGATTAAAAACCGTTTGGGGAAAAACCATCTCTATCCGCTCAAAATGTCTTTGGATAAGGTTAATTCAAGAAAGATTGAAGAGACTCTAAAATCTAGCCCTTTCGTAAAAACTGCCGAATGTTACAAAACGCAAGACGGTCAAGTATGTATTTCTCTCACCCAAAGAATGCCTGTAGTAAGGATAAAGTCTGACAGTGGTGAGGACTATTACCTTGATGATAACGATTGTATAATGCCTAATTCACACTATACATCAGACCTCATAATTGCGACAGGACATATTACGAAATGGTTTGCTACAAATTATATTTCCCCTCTAAGCAAAACACTTATGGAGAATGACTTGTGGAAAAACCAGATTGAGCAGATTAACGTTATGCCAGATTTAGGGATAGAGCTTGTGCCTAGAGTAGGCAATCATATAGTATATATCGGTCAACTTCCTTTCTACAAATATAAACAGCAGAGGAATAAACTTGTTTATGATTTTGTAATCAAAAAGATGGACCGCTTGGAAAAATTCTATAAGTATGGGCTTTCACAAGCTGGTTGGAATAAATACAGTTACATAAACCTTGAATTTGACAATCAGATAATATGCAAAAAAGTCTTCAAGGAAGAGAAAGACGACAAGAGCATCGAAAGCGCATTAGCTGTAAGCGACAATATTGGTGGAATATCAGTAAAAAAAACTGAGACAAACAAACAAGAAAGTCAATCGCTTGAAAAAAGCAGCAAGTCTGAAACCAGCAAGGCATCTTCAACAAAGAAGGCGTCAAGTGGAAATACGACTAAAAAGAATGGTAATAACAAAACTAGAAATTGAATTGATAAAGATATAAAGCATGGCAGAATTTATCGTTGCTATTGAACTGGGATCAACTAAGATTACCGGTATCGCTGGAAAGAAAAACCTTGACGGCAGCATTACGGTGCTGGCTGTTGTCAAAGAAGATTCCACACAATGCATTCGCAAAGGTGTGGTCTATAATATAGATAAGACCGTACAGTGTCTCACCAATATCATAACAAGACTTAAGACTGTTCTTAAGAGTGATATAGCGCATGTTTATGTTGGTGTTGGAGGCCAATCCATACGTAGTGTCAAAAACGTTATCGTAAAAGACCTACCGACAGGCACTATCGTTTCTCAAGAAATGGTAAATGAACTCATGGATGCCAATCGCGCCATGAGCTATCCTGACCAGGAAATTTTAGAGGCTGCAACTCAGGAATACAAAGTAGACCAGCAATATCAACTCGACCCTATTGGTATACAGTGCAATAGACTAGAGGGTAACTACTTGAACATTCTTTGGCACAAGACTTTCTATCGCAATCTAAACAAGTGTTTTGATCTTGCAGGCATTGCCATAGCAGAAATGTATCTTGCTCCTATGGTACTTGCTGATAGTGTACTTAGTGAGACAGAAAAAAGGTCAGGATCAGTACTTGTAGACCTTGGAGCAGAAAGCACTACTGTTTCAGTTTACTACAAGAATATACTTCGCCACTTGGCTATCATCCCTCTTGGCGGGAACAATATAACAAAGGATATAGCTTCTTTGCAGATTGAAGAATCTGATGCAGAGAAAATGAAAATAAAATATGCCAGCGCATGCACAGACAACAGTGACATTGATAACAATCTGATGTTGCCTATTGACTTGGATAGACAGATTGAAAACCGCAAATTCATTGAGATTGTAGAAGCACGTCTCGAAGAGATTATTGAGAATGTATGGTTTCAGGTTCCGGCTGAATATGCTAACAACCTATTAGGAGGGTTAATTCTTACGGGTGGAGGTTCTAATATGAAAAATATCGAAACTGCATTCCGCAACCACACTCATATTGACAAAATAAGAATAGCTAAATTTGTATCTCAGACTATCAATTCAACAAATGAGGATATAAATGCTCACGATGGTAAGATGAATACTATCCTTGGTATTCTTGCCAAAGGAGAAATGAACTGTGCCGGATCAGAAATCAAGGCAGACCTTTTCAGCAGCACTACTGAAAGCAAGCCAGCAATGACTACTGCTGACATACACAACAAGCCTCGAACGCTGACTGAAACAACAGGAAGTGGTGTTGTTCGAACAGAAGCAGAAAAACTGAAGGCTGAAGAGGAAGAGAAGAAAAAGAGAGAAGCAGAAATTGAGGCTGAGATAAAAGCCAAGAAACTGGAAGATGAACGTAAAAAGAAGAAAGAAGCTAGCCCTATCCACAAGACAATAAAGGGACTGAAAGGATTCTTCCAAAAGATGATATCTGAGGACGAGTAATTATCTTCTGTAATATTTAAGTTTAACATTTTAAATTAGACAACATGGCTGATAATAATAGCAAACCTACAATATTGGATTTCGGTGAACCGAAAGAAAACAGTATCATCAAAGTTATTGGTGTTGGTGGCGGTGGCGGTAACGCTGTAAACCACATGTATCGTGAAGGAATTCACGACGTATCATTCGTTCTCTGCAATACAGATAATCAAGCACTCAACGACTCTCCTGTACCTGTGCATTTACAATTAGGCAAAGAGGGACTTGGTGCAGGAAACAAACCTGCTAAGGCTCGTCAGGCAGCAGAAGAAACGATAGAAGAACTTAAATACATGTTAAGTGATGGCACAAAGATGGCTTTCATCACTGCCGGAATGGGCGGTGGTACAGGTACAGGTGCTGCTCCGGTAATAGCAAGAGTTTCTAAAGAACTAGGCATACTTACTGTCGGTATCGTTACAATTCCTTTCCGCTTTGAAGGTGACAGGAAGATAGACCAGGCTTTGGATGGTGTTGAAGAAATGTCAAAGCATGTTGACGCTCTCCTTGTAATCAATAACGAACGACTTCGTGAAATCTATCCAGACCTAACTGTTCTTGATGCATTCGGAAAAGCTGACGACACTTTAAGTATTGCAGCAAAGAGTATTGCCGAAATCATAACAAATCATGGTATGATAAACCTTGACTTCAATGATGTAAAGACTGTACTGAAAGAGGGTGGCGTTGCAATCATGAGTACTGGTTATGGAGAAGGAGAAGGCCGAGTAAAGAAAGCTATTGAAGACGCACTCAATTCACCACTACTTAATGATAATGACATATTCAACTCAAAGAAGATTCTACTTAGTATCAACTTCTGTAATGAAAAGAATGACAATTCTGGTTTAATGATGGAAGAAATGAACGATGTCAACGACTTCATGGCAAAATTCGGAAGTGATTTCGAAATCAAGTGGGGACTTGCTATCGATCCAGAACTTGGCAAAAATGTCAAAGTTACAATCCTTGCTACAGGATTTGGCATAGAGGATGTTGACGGAATGAACGGTCATCTGAAGAAACATACACAGGAGGAAGCTGACAGAATAGCACAAGAGGAAGAACGCAGAGCTGAGAAAGAAGAAAGACGTGGACATTACTATGGTAACTTCGGCAAAAATAATCAATATAAACGCCGTCCACATATATTTCTTTTCCGTCAAGAAGACCTAGACAATGAAGATGTCATACTTGCTGTTGAGAATACCCCGACATACAAGCGCACAAGGCAGATGCTTGATGAAATACGAAATCAGGCTTCAGGAGTCCCTTCAAGCAACAATGAAGAAAAGGGTAATCAAGAGCCAACACAGGGGATTATAAGTTTCGCATAAAGAAATAAAAGCAGTCCTAATAGTTAAATATTAAGACTGCTTTTTTATTCAAACTAGTATATTTATTTATACAATTCTTTTAGCACATCATACGATTTCAATTCTGGAAACTTAGGCACATGCAGTCGATAATAAGAAAGGACAACATCCACTAATCTATTTCTGTCAACATGTGACATTTTAAAAACGTGCATATTAGAATAATCCATCCTGCAAAAAGTCGCCAACAACGACGTGTCACCAGCGGATAAATACTCTCTATGAAAAGGTGGCATACTTGTATAGCACCCACTTCTCAAGTCAAAGCAAAAACCATTTTCATAGTCGTCAAGATTAGGATAAAAACCAATAAACGTTAATAGGTGAATCATGTAAACCAAATGAAAATTAGAAAAGCCTTCACTACAACTATCTAGCCATTGCAAACTATTCATCACATATCCAAACAAAGGCATATTCTTCTGTTCGTCTCTTATTGCATAAAAAGTAAATTCTGCAAGAAATAATGATATAGCCAATTTATACTGATCAAACGGTATAGAAGAATACGGAAAAGCAATACTAACATATTTAAATTGCTGCAAACCTTTCTTTTGTCTGTAATCATATTCCACTTCAAGAATTGAAAATGGCTGAAAGTATTGCTTTTTTATTTTAGCTTTTGCTGATGAAGATATAGGTGCGATAAAAGACACACGGCCATGTTCTTCGGTAAACAAGTCTACTATAATCTTGTCCTCACCGAATTTAAAAGAATGTAATACTATGGCTCTAGTCTTAATTATCATTGGTTAGTCAAAGTTAATATAAAAGACTGAAAAAACAACATAAAAAATGGAAAATGAAAAAAAAAACACTTTATCTTAAAATAATTCTATAAAAATTTGGAGGGATTAAAAAAAAAGCCTAACTTTGCACCCGCAAATTAAGCCATGGTCCCTTCGTCTATCGGTTAGGACGAGAGATTTTCATTCTCTAAAGAGCAGTTCGACTCTGCTAGGGACTACAAGTAAAAATAAAAAGTATAATTTAAGATGGCAAATCACAAATCATCAGTAAAGAGAATCCGTCAGACAAAGACAAAGACTCTGCACAATAAATATTTTGCAAAGACTATGCGTAACGCAGTTCGTAAACTTCGCGCACTCTCTGACAAGGATGAAGCAATTAAACTGTACCCAACCGTACAGAAGATGTTGGACAAGTTGGCTAAGGCTAACATTATTCACGCAAACAAAGCTGCTAACATCAAATCAGGTTTAGCACTGTATATTAGCAAGCTAGGTTAATATTAACCTTGTTTGTGTTTCAGTAAAGGTCGTAATTTCTTATGGAATTACGACCTTTATTTTATTATTATACGCCAACTTTATAAATAAATCATTTCAAACACGTTTTTTAGCACCAAAACACCTTGTTTTTTAAGTATTTTAGTGTATAAAAGTTTCGTATTATGTCTATTTTTTAGTATCTTTGCAACTAAATATTACTTATCAAAGAAATGGCAGAAAATCAAAACAACGAGGCGAGTTATTCAGCCTCGAATATTCAGGTACTCGAGGGTCTTGAGGCTGTACGCAAGCGCCCGGCTATGTATATTGGTGACATCAGTGAGAAAGGTCTTCATCACCTCGTCAATGAGACTGTCGATAACTCTATTGACGAAGCAATGGCAGGATATTGCACCGACATTGAGATAGCTATCCATGAAGATGGATCTGTTTCAGTTGAGGACAATGGTCGTGGTATACCAGTTGATGAGCACAAGAAGCTCCACAAGTCTGCACTTGAAGTCGTTATGACAGTACTACATGCTGGTGGTAAGTTTGACAAGGGATCATATAAGGTCAGCGGTGGTCTGCATGGTGTGGGTGTAAGTTGTGTCAACGCACTTTCTATCCACATGCTTTCACAAGTATTCCGCAACGGAAATATATATCAACAAGAATACGAGAAAGGCAAACCACTTTATCCCGTTAAGGTTGTCGGTGAAACTGACAAGCGTGGTACACGCCAGCAGTTTTGGCCAGACCCCACAATATTCACAACAACAACATTCAAATGGGACCTCGTTGCAAGTCGCATGCGTGAACTTGCATACCTTAATGCTGGTATCAAAATTATCCTTACCGACCTTCGCAAAGATGAAGACGGAAAGATTCGTCAGGAAGTATTCCATGCCAAAGACGGATTGAAGGAATTCGTTCGTTATGTAGACCGTCATCGCCAGCATCTTTTTGATGATGTAATCTTCCTTAAGACAGAAAAACAAGGCGTTCCTATAGAAGTAGCCGTGATGTATAACACAGATTATTCTGAGAACATCCACAGTTACGTAAACAATATCAATACTATCGAGGGTGGTACTCACCTTACAGGTTTCCGTGCAGCTCTCACTCGTACGTTGAAAAACTATGCCGACTCAGACCCTACAATATCAAAGCAGATAGAAAAGGCTAAGATAGAGATTGCCGGTGAAGATTTCCGAGAAGGTCTTACAGCAGTAATATCTATCAAGGTTGCAGAACCTCAGTTCGAAGGTCAGACCAAGACAAAATTGGGTAACAGCGAAGTTGCAGGTGCCGTTCAGCAGGCTGTTGGTGAAGCTCTTGCCAACTACCTAGAAGAACACCCTTTAGAGGCAAAGAAAATATGCGAGAAAGTTGTTCTTGCAGCCACAGCACGTATAGCAGCCCGCAAAGCTCGTGAAAGCGTACAGCGCAAGAGCGTTATGGGTGGAGGCGGACTGCCTGGCAAGTTGGCAGACTGCTCTAACAAGGATCCGCACGAATGCGAAATATTCCTTGTCGAGGGTGACTCTGCCGGTGGTTCAGCAAAACAGGGCCGTGACCGTTACACACAAGCAATCCTTCCTCTTCGTGGTAAGATTCTTAATGTAGAAAAAGTACAATGGCACAGAGTATTCGAAGCCGAGTCTGTAATGAACATTATACAGAGTATCGGAGTTCGTTTTGGTGTTGAAGGCGAAGACGATCGTGAAGCTAATATTGACAAACTGCGTTATGACAAAATAATAATAATGACCGATGCCGATGTCGATGGTTCTCACATCGACACTCTTATTATGACATTGTTCTATCGTTTCATGCCTAAAGTCATTGAGGGCGGACATCTTTTCATTGCCACTCCTCCACTCTATAAGTGTACTTACAAAAAAGCCAGCGAGTATTGCTACACAGAGCAGCAGCGTCAGGCTTTCATCGATAAGTATGTTGAAGGAAAAGAAGACGACAAGGCTTTACACACACAGCGTTATAAAGGTTTGGGTGAAATGAATCCAGATCAGCTTTGGGACACTACAATGAATCCTACATCACGTCTTCTCAAGCAGGTTACAATTCAAAATGCAGCCGAAGCTGACGAGATATTCTCTATGTTAATGGGAGACGATGTAGAACCACGACGTGAATTTATCGAGCAGAACGCTACATACGCAAATATTGACGCATAAAAGCTACAATTAAAATATTCCAATCCCTCTCCTCCTGTAGGAGGGGGATTTTTATTAATATCAACGATTATGAAAAAGTACATATTCACTTTCTTTGCAATAACACTGTCCATGGCTGCATCTGCAGGCCAGCTACCAATGAAATTATGGTATAACTCTCCGGCACAGTATTTCGAAGAGTCGTTGCCGATTGGCAACGGTAAACTTGGTGCACTTGTATATGGCAATCCTGACCAAGACATTTTGTATCTAAACGACATTACTTTCTGGACAGGAAAGCCAGTTAATCTTAATGAAGGTGGCGACGCCTACAAATATATTCCACTGATACGTCAGGAGCTGTTCAAAGAGAACTATAAGGAAGCTGATATACTGCAACATCTTGTGCAGGGACATAATTCCGAAAACTATCAACCTCTTTCTACATTAAAGATAAACGACTACGCCAAGGGCAGTGTATCAAACTATTATCGTGAACTTGACATAGACAGCGCAATCACAAAAGTAAGATACACTCGTGGCGACGTGACATTCAATCGTGAATACTTAGCTAGTAATCCAGACAAATTGATAGCCATACATTTGACCGCAAGCAAGAAGGCATCAATAAATTGTGAAATTCTTCTTACTGGACAGACACCACACAAGATAAAGGCGGCAGACAAGCAGATAACAATGCTTGGAAACGCTATTGGTGATCCGAAAGAGAGCATCCATTTCTGTTCAATCCTGAAAGTAAACAATCAAGGCGGAAGTATTGAAGTGACCGACTCTACCCTACAAATTATTAATGCGGATGAAGCTACATTGTATTTTGTTAACGAGACTAGTTTCAATGGATTCGACAAGCACCCAGTAAACGAGGGAGCAAACTATATAGAAAACGCCACTAATGATATCTGGCACACTGTGAACTATACATACCAACAGTTCCGCGAACGCCATATCTCTGACTACAGAAAACTTTTCAACAGACTTACACTCAACCTTAGCGGTGCTAAATACGACAAGAATAAGACTACAGAGCAGCAGTTAAAGGACTACACAGATAATGGTGGTAACAATAAGTATCTGGAGACACTATACTTTCAATACGGTCGCTATCTTCTAATCAGTAGTTCACGCACACCTTCAGTACCAGCAAACTTGCAAGGGCTTTGGACACCACATAAGTTTTCTCCTTGGCGTGGAAACTATACGGTCAACATAAACCTAGAAGAGAACTATTGGCATGCAGAAGAAGCAAATTTGTCAGAAATGGTAATGCCGTTAGACGGTTACATTTCATCGTTGGCTAAGACCGGCGAGTATACAGCCAAACACTATTATGGAATAAACCAAGGATGGTGCTCAAGTCACAATTCTGATATATGGGCTATGTCTAACCCTGTTGGAGAGAAGCAGGAAAGTCCAGAATGGAGTAACTGGAATATGGGAGGAGCATGGCTTGTAAATACACTATGGGAACACTATGACTTCAACAGGGACAAGAAATATCTTCATGACACCGCCTACCCTCTTATGAAAGGAGCAAGCGACTTCATGCTGAAATGGCTAATAGAAAACCCTAAAAAGAAAGGCGAACTGATTACCGCACCAAGCACAAGTCCAGAAAATGAATACGTAAACGACAAAGGATATCATGGTACAACATGCTATGGAGGAACTGCCGACCTTGCAATTATACGCGAACTTCTAACAAACACATTAAAGGCTGCGCAGGCCCTTAATATTGACAAAACATATCAAGACACACTCACATCAACTATCAAATGTCTGCACCCATACACAATAGGACACATGGGTGATATCAACGAGTGGTATTATGATTGGGACGATTATGATTTCCAACACCGTCACCAAAGCCATCTCATAGGTTTATATCCTGGGCATCAGATAACAACTACCAACACGCCAGAACTGACCAAAGCGGCAACACGTACATTGGAAATAAAGGGCGACAAGACTACAGGTTGGAGTACAGGCTGGCGAATAAATCTATGGGCACGTCTGCATCGTTCAGATATGGCTTATCACTTATACCAGAAACTCCTGACATATGTAAGTCCTGACAACTACAAAGGCACTGACCGAAGACACAGTGGCGGCACATATCCTAACCTATTTGATGCTCATCCACCTTTCCAAATTGACGGAAACTTTGGTGGAACAGCAGGAGTTTGTGAGATGCTGATGCAAAGCGACGGCAACACCATACAACTCCTACCTGCATGTCCTACCACTTGGAAGACAGGTTCCATAAACGGACTTAAAGCCCGTGGTGGTTATATTGTCAATATGGAATGGAAAAACGGAAAGGTTATCAATGCCGATATATTCAGTACAGTTGGCGGAACAGTTAGAGTCATATACAATAATAAAGTCAAGACCATTACATTAAGCAAAGGTACGAAAAAGAGGATATAAAATAATGAGAGAAATAATGATTGGTCTACTTTCAATGATATCCTATAACATAAGTGCCCAAAGTTTTATGACTCAATGGATATCACTCCCAGAAGTAGACTCTACATCACAGGTTTGGTTCAGACAGACTATTGTAGACAGCCAACGCCCTACATTAGCCAACATTATTATCACCACAACAGGACAAATAGAACTCTACGTAAACGGATATAATGTATCAACAGACACACGTCTGCCATACCGTGTATACAGCGACAACGACAAACCTATATGCATGTCATTCAACGTGACTAGATTTCTTCGTCCCGACAGCAATACGATTGCGGTATGGTACAGTCCGACATATCCTCACATACAGCCACGACAGATTTCACTCAACTATAACGGAGTAATGCCAGACGGAGAAAAGTTTTCCTATAACGCCGATGAAGAATGGCTCTGCAGAAAAGCCAATATATCACTAACTGCTGATGGTGAAGAAGAATTTTTTTCACCGTCAAATGATGCAGTGTGGAATTCTTCAGAATACGAACCTGCATGCTGGATAGGAGCAAAACTGCAAAACGATGATACAACTAGTTCTATTACTGATTACGCATCATTCTACAACTCAAGACGTGTCACGAAAATAATACGTCCTGAATGTCACAAGATTAGCAGAGACTCTATAGAATATCGTTTCAACCCTGCCTTTCAAGGCTACGTACGCATCACGCTGCGTGAAGCAAAAAAAGGCGAAAAATTAGACATTGGTGGACTTAAATATACATGCAACGGAGATATTGACGAACAAGCTTACAGGAAATTCACTGATAAATATTGCGATTACGTTATTATCTGTGGTGACAGAAAATTCAGAAAAAGTCAGATACAGAATGTGGAAGGAGTAGAAATAAGTACTTATTTTCATTCTAATTGGTTATATTAATGCAATATTTTTAAATAAGAAATAGCTAAAAATTACTTTATTTACATTACCTTTGTAAAATGAGTTCATTAGGTAAAGAAATTACGATAGCATCAACATTGGAATTGCACGTAAGCAGTCACATTGATGAAGACTTACTGCTTATTGATTCCTTAGCAGATTTGCCATTCCCGGACGAGCCCAAAAAGCTGGGATGTCTGCTAATAGCATTGTGCACAAAAGGCGAAGCCAAATACACCGTAGATACTATAGAAAATGTTGTCCACCCAAATGATATGATGATAGTCAGTCCTGGACAAGTTGCAAACAACTATCAACTTAGTCCTGAATGTGACGGTATAGGAATACTTGTGTCTGACAAATTCTTCAGAGAGATTATTTCAAACATCCATGAACTTTCCTCACTCTTTCTGTTTTCAAAGGACCATCCTGTCTGCGGACTTCATGATGATGAGTCAGATATGCTACAGAAATACTATAGTCTGCTGAAGGAAAAGGTGGACCGCCAGGACCATCATTTCCGTACGGAAACCGTAAAGTCATTGTTACAGACTATGATTTATGATGTCAGCAACACCATTTACCGCATACAGAATAACGATGGGCGCAAGCTTTCACGAGGAGAAAATATTTTCTTTGACTATATAAACCTTGTAGAAAATAATTTTAGAAACGAACGACGTGTAAGTTGGTATGCTGCCAAACTAAATATCACCGCTAAATATCTTTCAGAAACCGTAAAGTCCATAAGTCACCGCACTCCAAACGAGTGGATAGATTATTATGTAACTTTGGAAATGCGAGTTCTTCTTAAGAACACATCAAAAAGTATTAAGGAAATATCTCAGATTCTAAATTTCCCTAACCAAAGTTTTCTTGGCAAGTTTTTCAAGGAACACGTAGGTATGTCACCTACACAATACAGACGTAGCTGATAAATTAATCAGCTACATTCTTTCTAACTGTTCTGCCACATCACATAGTTCCTTATACCATTCTGCACCAAAACGACGTGTCAACGGACCTTCAAGAAACTTGTAAATAGGAAGGTTTAGTTCTTTACCTTTTACAACTGCATCCTTGCACACATCCCAACGGTTATAGTTTATTCCAACAGTGCCATTATTAAAATCCTTAACTCTTATAGGATAAAGCGCACATGATATAGGCTTCACGAAATCTGTTTTTTTAGCACGATAAGCTCGTTCTAATGCACATAGGCAACATCCGCTTTCATAGCATGTAAAGACACAGTCCTTTCCGTTCACGATACTTGTCACCAAGTCTCCTTCTTGGTCAACATACGCAACACCCTGCTTGTCTACAATAGCCTGTGCAGATGCACTCATGTCTGTCCAAACAGTGTCTAGAGAATCCTCAATGCCGCCTATTTCATCAAGAGTTACCGGAGCACCAGCATCTCCTTCAACGCAGCATTGACCTTTGCATTTGTCAAGATCACAACAAAACTTTTCCGTGAATATATCAGGAGAAACCAAGACGCTTCCCACCTGAATTATATGTAAATCATCCATAGATTTAAACTGTTATCCTAATATTTGTGAATATCACCATATCACGGGACTCTCTCCCCTGCCTACAAGATATTCATTGCATTTTGAAAACTGATGGTTACCAAACCATCCACCACGATTGGCTGATAATGGCGACGGATGCACACATTCCAGCACAAAATGCTTGCTACTATCGATAAGATATTTCTTTCCGCGCGCAAAACCACCCCAAAGCATAAACACCAATCCTTCGCGATTGTCGCTTAAAGCCTTTATAGCTGCATCAGTAAATTCAGTCCAACCCAGTCGTTGATGACTGTTTGCCATGTGAGCCCTTACAGTAAGCGTTGCATTAAGTAGCAACACACCTTGGTCTGCCCACCTTGTAAGGTCACCGCTTTTCGGCATAGGTTTTCCAAGATCCATCTGGATCTCCTTAAATATATTAATAAGTGAAGGTGGCATAACAACGCTGTCAGGAACAGAGAAACTCAGTCCCATAGCCTGTCCAGGTTCATGATATGGATCCTGCCCTATTATCACCACCTTCACTTTATCGAATGGGCAAAGATTGAAGGCATTGAATATCAGATGTCCAGGAGGATAACATTCTCCATGCAGATATTCATCTCGTACCATTGATTTGAGATTCACAAAATATTGCTTGTCAAACTCTGCACCAAGATACTTTTTCCAACTTTCTTCAATCTTTACATCCATAATAACGATTACTTATTGTCTGAGATAAGATTCTCACCTGTCATATCTGAAGGCTGTTCCATTCCCAATATATGCAGAATAGAAGGAGCAATGTCAGCAAGACGACCGTCCTTTACTGTAGCAGAATTATTATCTGTGACATAAATGAAAGGAACTGGATTCAAAGAGTGCGCAGTGTTAGGAGTACCATCTTCGTTAATCGCATTATCAGCATTACCATGGTCTGCAATAATCACAGCCTCATAGTCATTGGCCTTAGCAGCCTTAACAACATCTTTCACACAGTTGTCTACAGCCCATACAGCCTTAGCAATTGCATTGTATATACCAGTATGGCCTACCATATCACCGTTTGCAAAGTTAACTACGATAAAGTCATACTTGCTCTCATTGATAGCTGCGACCAATTTATCCTTAACTTCAAAAGCACTCATCTCTGGCTTCAAGTCATAAGTTGCAACCTTTGGAGAAGGAACCAATATTCTGTCCTCGCCATCATATGGAGTCTCGCGACCACCATTAAAGAAGAATGTTACATGAGCATACTTCTCAGTCTCTGCAGTATGAAGTTGCTTCTTACCGTTTTTAGAAAGATATTCACCAAGAGTATCCTCTACATTTTCCTTAGGGAACAAAATATGAACATTCTTGAAACTTGAATCATAAGGTGTCATGCAATAATACTGCAAGTTCTTTACTGTCTGCATACCCTCTTCTGGCATATCCTGCTGAGAAAGAACCTGTGTTAGCTCCTTAGCACGGTCATTGCGATAGTTAATGAAGATTACAACATCACCCTCACTGATAGTACCGTCAACCTTAGAATTATTTATAGCCTTGATAAACTCGTCTGTAACGCCTTCATCGTAACTTTCCTGCATGGCCTTAACCATATCATCAGACTGCTTACCCTCACCTTTTACAAGCAAGTCATAAGCCTCTTTAACACGATTCCAACGCTTGTCACGATCCATTGCATAGAAACGACCGATAACACTTGCTATGTGAGCACCGTTGTTTTTGCAGCAATTATCAATCTGCTCGATAAATCCTTTACCACTCTTTGGATCAGTATCACGACCATCCATAAAACAGTGAACATATACGTCTTTCAGATTGTATTCTTTGCCAATCTCAATCAACTTATAAAGATGATCAAGAGAAGAGTGTACACCACCAGAACTAGTAAGACCCATCAAATGAAGTTTCTTGCCTGTCTTCTGTGCGTAGCTATATGCGTCGATAATTTCCTTATTCTTAAGAATATCACCACTCTGACAAGCCTTGTTAATCTTAACAAGATCCTGATACACAATACGGCCTGCGCCAATATTAAGATGACCTACTTCAGAGTTACCCATCTGTCCCTCTGGCAGACCAACATCTTCACCTGAAGTCTGTATCTGAGAGTGTGCAGAAACTGCTGTAAGATAATCAAGATAAGGAGTTGGAGTATTATAAATAACATCACCCTTACCATGTTTGCCGATTCCCCATCCATCGAGAATCATCAATAAAGCTTTCTTTGCCATAAAAATATAATAAACTTAAAATTCGAATTCCAAATGCAAAAATACGAATAAGGAGTGAATTACCAAAAATATATTTCATATATTTGCAGTCGAAAACAAAATTATAATTAATATTATCTATGTTAGAAAGAGATTACATCATGCGCCTTATACAAGAGTTTATGGCAGCACTTGAGAGAATGTTGGAGAAACCAGAAATTGAAGCTAGGCGCAAGGAGATACAAACTCTTTACGATAAATACGTTGGTCCTTATGCTTTTTATCACACGGCAACTGTTGAAGAGGCTCTCGAAGCACTTGAAGGAGTTGACGAAGAGCACAGAATTGGCAAAATTGAGATGCTCGCCGAACTATGCTACAATGAGGCACGCATGTTTTCTAAGCCTGAATCTGATATGCTTCTTGACAAAGCTTATCAATTGTTTGACTATCTTGAGCACAATAGCGGAACATTTTCGTTTGACCGCAGAAACAAGATGAACTTCATCATGAGTCAAAAAGTTAACGAATAATTACTATTTTAGTGGCTCTTAATGCTACATTAAGAAAGCAGATGTAGGAAAAGACTACTTTATTTCTATAAATCCACCATAATAAGTTTTTAATGTCGCGAATGTCATAACGTCACAAGCCCTTCATCTATAGGGCTTGAACGAGTGACATTTAGTAACATTATTGAAGTCTTAGCTTTTAGTGTAAAGTATGATAATATAAATATTTAGAGCATGGATTTCTCAATAACAAGTTGAATTTTATGCATTTAGGCTGTCTTCCCCACATGTTTTTATTATTTAGCTACGAAGCTACGGCATCTCTCGCAAAGCCTATAAACAGGGGAATTTGCTACACGCAGCTTGCAGGATTTAGCTACGTCAAGCTACGTTCTAACTACGTCAACTTGTGTCTTTTTAATAATGAAATGTATTCTATGAGTAAATTTGTCAAAGAAGTGTTAGCTACATCTGAGGAACTGAGGATATTTAAATAGATACAGTAAACGAGAGCAGAATTTCCAAGCTTGTTTAACTATTCTGCTGAATTCCACTGAATTCTCGGCAAAGATACTGCAAAAATTTTGTCCATGCAATCAGATTTAGGTTAGCCTGTTAGCCAAAGTTTTAA
>OCVT010000066.1_pt1 | contig 31309 bp, 15 predicted proteins | sample 1539111 | NCBI WGS metagenome assembly OCVT01 (sample SAMEA3991482, study PRJEB22521) | metagenome | biome: anthropogenic terrestrial biome; feature: sewage plant; material: raw primary sludge | place: Sweden | collected 2012-09-26 | reverse complement strand
CCATCAAATCAAACAAAGACAGTTCTGATAGAGGTGCATTCTGCTTGCTTCATATCGCTTCAATCCATTTTTTCTCCTTATTTTTCGGGATATTTTAGGCCACAAAGTGATGAACCAAGAGATAAAAGCATACCCCATCACGTTCACCTACACAGTAGAAACGGGAGGGAGGGGCGCTCCATCTTACTGTAAGGGACTGTCTCCCGTTGCTCGTTTCTTTAGTCCGAAAAGTTTACAACAACCCTCAAAAAACAGGCCTTATTTCAAAAAAGTTTCCCCTCGGCCGCAAATACGCGATTCTGGAGCGGCGTTACAATGTGCTGATATTCATAATATTACTACTCTCCTGCAAAATATTAAACCCTAAAAATATTGCAATAAATCCCTTTTAGGTCTTCAACTAAACGTTAGACGCATTGTAAGTAATGGTTAAACGCAGGACAAATAGTCATTAGTTGCATCTCCGGAAGGCATAAATCGCAAAATCTGGGCATATTTTCCACGTATGAATATTCCCTTTCTGGCTTTTTTATCTCCGGTTTGATAAATTTCAAAGCTAGATTCAAGCAGCAAGCGGAATGTTTTTTGGTGAATAAAAGTTTACAAAGCCACAAGATACACCGAGAGGTTGCCTTGCGATGTGGACTCATCGCCCCCCTCATGAGCAGAGTTAAATATTCAAACAAAATGAAAAGAAAAGACATTAATCTCCCCAAGATTAATGTCTTTTGGATATGTATAACAATACATTAAAAAAGTTCAGACCGCATTTTCATGCAATCTGAACCAATATTTATGCTTTCACGTTTGTACCTGGCAACAACCGACTTGGGGCTTCAAGATATTTCACACATCCGGCGAAAGATGCAAGGAAAAAGAAATAAGACAGGACGAGCAACAGCAACTTTTTCATTTTTGATTATATATCGATTTCACATTGACAATCTCACCTACAGATGTTTTAACATCATATTCATATACATGAGGTATATTTACCGAAACACTTTTAGTACCCAATACAGGTTCCTTTATTTTTGCCGGCGAATACAGAATGTTTGGACATGCACCTGAAGCAGGGTTCAGATTTCTGCCCTTCAAAGGAACATACGAACGAAGACGCAATGTTCCTCCTATTGTTGAACGTATTGTAGCACAACAGAGTTTACCGGATCTCCATTTCATATCAACTTCGAAGCCTCCACGTGCACGAAGACCGCACACCTCTCCATCTGTCCATTCGTCTGGCAAAGCCGGCAACAAATGAACAGCACCATCATGACTCTGCAACAGCATTTCGGCTACGCCTGCTGTGTATCCAAAATTGCCATCTATCTGAAATGGTGGATGAGCATCAAAAAGATTAGGATATATGCGTCCCTCAGGATATTCTTTCTGTACCTTATCACTAGGGAGAATATGCAGCATATTACTGATAATCTTCATGGCATGGTTCCCGTCAAGCATTCGTGCCCAGAAATTTATTTTCCATCCAAGACTCCAACCTGTAGCCATATCGCCACGCTGCACTAATGTATTGTGGGCTGCCGCAAACAACTCTGGGTGTGAGAATGGAGAAATCTGATTACTTGGGTATAGACCATAAAGGTGTGAAATATGACGGTGCTCATTCTTTGGGTCATCCAAGTCTTGCTGCCATTCCTGTAACTGACCATACTGACCTATTCTCATTGGAGGCAACTGATCAGCCACACTATCAGCCACATGTCTGAAGGTATTGTCTGTTTTCAATATATCTGCCGCACGCACAGCAGAAGTAAGGGCATCAAAGGCTATCTGATTATCCATTGTACATCCGGCTGTAATAGAAGTATTCTTGCCGCGGGGGCCTTGTTCCGGGCTTACAGAGGGTACTGTTACCAGCCATCCCGTACGAGGATCACGCTGCATATAATCAAGATAGAATTCAGCTGCAGATTTTATTATAGAATACCATTTGCGAAGAAAGACCTTATCACCGGAATAGAGATAATGCTGCCATAGATGAGTTGTCAGCCATGCTCCTCCATTTGGAAACATTCCCCAGAAAGCTCCATCTATGGGCCCGGCCACACGCCATATATCCGTATTATGATGAGCCATAAAACCTCTGCATCCATACATATCTTTGGCTGTCTGGGTTCCAGTTTCACTAATATCCTTAATTAAAGAGAACAAAGGAGATATTGTTGACGTAAGATTTGTTACTTCGGCAGGCCAATAGTTCATCTCTGTATTGATATTTATTGTATATTTGCTATCCCAGGGAGCATCTATATTATCATTCCATATTCCTTGTAGATTGGCAGGCTGCCCCCCTTGCTGAGAAGAAGATATCAACAGATAACGACCATATTGAAACATCAGTGCAGCCATTGCCGGGTCATGATTATCTGCAAAAGCGCGCAATCTGGCATCGGTAGTTGTGCGAGATGCATCAACAGAAGAGCCAAAACTTAGTTTCAAGAGATCATACTGAGACTTATATTTTGCGACATGTTCTGCCAATTGCTTTTTAAAAGAACCACCTATTACATTTTCCATAAGCCGTGATGCTTTTTCTGTCTCATTACCACTTATGTCATCATAACGCTTGAAATTTGTCGCGGCAACCACATACAACGTGGCCTCTGTAGCATTCTCAATATTTATTGCAGTTCCACTGGCAGATGTCTTGCCATCAGTCTTAACGGCAGTACGGCATTCTGCTCTCAGTCCGGCACGAACTCCTTCCTGCTCCACTCCATCACATCGCATGATGAGTTGTCCATCCTGATTCTTGATGCTATTTACTTTCATTTGAGTTGCATTACTCACTGAAAAGTTCAACGCTCCCCTGCGTGACGCAGAGATATGCATTATTATCGCATTCTGAGCCAGTGAAGCGATCACTTGGCGTGTGTATGTAACTCCATTCGCTACAAAACGAGTAGTAGAAATAGCATTGCCAATATTCAGATCACGATAGTAGCCATTAGCATTATCCACCCCCTTAATATCAACCGACACGGAACCCAGTGGAAGGAAACGCATTCCATTTTTGCCTGTAAAAAACTTTGAGTTGATAATGTCAGCGGCCTCATCTTCCCTATCTGAGAATATGAGCCTGCGCACTTCCGGCAAAACAGCCTTCGCGCCCGGAGCATTATTAGTATAAGGCGAACCAGACCAAAATGTGCCCTCATTCAGCATTAGCTCTTCATGAGATATTCCACCAAAAACCATTGCACCGACAAAACCGTTGCCAACAGGCAAAGCTTCCCACCAGTTGTTTGCAGGCTTGTCATACCACAACTTCATCTGGTTACAGCCAACAGAGATGCCATCTGTGTTGCCAGCCATGGCTGCCATGATATAGCAGCACAGCATGACATGTATCATCAGACTTTTCTCTTTCATTGAAATTTCCACCAGTCAAAATTAAACAATTTGGAGTCCTGATTACCTTTAAATAGAAAATAAAGGTCATGCACACCTTCTATCTTCCGGCTTAACTTTGTCTTTACGGTCTGCCATTTCTCCCAATCACCGGTGTGAGGAACATTAACAGTGCACAACAATGCACCATCAGGCTTATCTACATGCACTTCAATAATTCCGCCTTGAAGTGCGCTAGCCACTTGAGCTGTAAACGTGCGGGGAGACTTTTTGCCAAAGTTCAGAACCCTGACAAAAATATAATCACTACTGTGTATATCGCATACATAGACACCGGTTTCATTATTCTGCCCAACCTTAACTCCTTTAGAAAAAGCCATAGTCTCAGCCTCAACTCTTTTATATGGATTCAGATATTGCACTTGTTTTACGCCTTCTTTTGACCAGTATGGAACTTCTTCTATCGTCCCGTCTGGTCTATAATTCATTTGCGCGACAGAAACAGAACGACGTTCATGATGCTCCATTGTAGTTGTAATATGCATTAAATCATAATTCAGTCCAAATACATATGATTTTCCTTTGTAATCCATAATGCCCGGATGGTTTCCTCTACTCTTATCTGTTGGAGCCATTATATAACCTTTTGTTGTCCATGGCCCTTCCGGTCTATTGCTCATGGCATATCCAATACCTTCAGGACAGCAAGTTGATGCAAAAGCGAGATAGTATTTGCCCTTACGCTTATAGAACCAAGGACCTTCCTGATAATGCTCCGGACGAGCCACCTTATGTATTTCTCCTGAATATGAAATCATATCTTTATTAAGTTTTACATAATATGGATCCGGATTTCCCCAATACATATATGCTTGGCCATCATCATCAATATATACAGTAGGATCTATATCGTTCCAATTCTCTTTTTGCCATACTAAAGGTTTCCCAATTGGGTCTTTGAATGGTCCATATGGCGTATTAGCAACAAGCACACCTATACCATTTCCATGAATTGGGCAATACATGTAAAACTTGCCATTCCTTTCCACTACCTGTTCAGCCCAAGCTCCATTATCTTTAGTAACCCAACTAAAACTTTTTAATGAAGCCACAGCTCCATGATCTGTCCAGTTGACCATATCCGTTGAAGTATAAAGGAGCCAATCTTTCATCAAAAAGTTGTCTGCATTATCTTCATCATGTGTAGTGTAAAGATAAACGGTATCTTTATAAACCATCGGGGCGGGATCTGCCGTATACTTTGTTGTTATTATTGGATGCTGAGCACATATATTTGTGCTGATCATCGAACAAATAGAAAATATTAGTACTGTTTTTTTCATCGTTTTATTAATTATGTTCGTATGGTGATTCATTCATAATATTCACATTAACAAATTATTTTAATATGCTAACTGTTACTGAAATTTCCACCAGTCAAAATTAAATAATTTTGCGCCTTGATTTCCACGGAAAAGGAAATACAAATTATGAACTCCTTCAATCTTTTGGTTAAGATCTACATTCACTGTCTGCCACTTCTCCCAACCTCCCGTATAAGGAACTGTAACTATACAGAGTAATGGCCCGTCAGGAGCATCCGAATGCACCTCCATTTTTCCACCTTGCAATGCGCTTGCCACTCTTGCTGAAAAAGAAGTTGGAGATACTGTACCAAAATCTAAGACTCTTACTACGATAGAGTCGCCACTATGAATATCACTAACATAAACTCCTGTTTCATCGTTTGATTCCACTTTAACACCTTTTGAAAAAGCCATAGTCTCTGCTTCAACCCTCTCTTTTGGATTAAGTGTAGCTATTGGATCTACACCTTTATCTGTTGGTAATATTGTAGGAAATGTTCCATCTGGGTTATACTTAAATTCCTCGATGGCTACACTTCTATCAAATCCGCCTCCATTAGGAAGTTTTCCTGTATGATAAAAGAAATAAGAATGTTCTTTGAAATCTGCCACACCGCAATGATTAGTAAAACTATTAGTATTAGACAAAGGCATTACCTCTCCCATATACTTCCATGGACCACGTGGCTTTTTAGCTATCGAATATGATATATGCTCAGGAACTCCGCCTGCTGCATATAATAAATAATAACGTTTGTTGCGTTTCATAATCCAAGGTCCTTCCACATAAGAATCCTTATATTTCACACCTTTCTGTCTTTCACGGAACGTTGGACCGCCAAAACCTTCGGTTGTCATCGGAATGTTTTCAACTTGTCCATCAATACTTATCATATCTTTATTAAGTTTACAGAAATATATCCTTGGATTTCCCCAATAAAGATAAGCTTGGCCGTCATCATCAATCATTACGGTAGGGTCTATATAATCCCAATTACCATCAGCAAGAGGTTTTCCAATAGCATCATGGAAAGGACCAGTTGGGCTATCGCCAACAGCAACACCGATGGCCATTGCATTACTGAGTTTTGAATGTGCACATACATACCAGTAATACTTACCATTTCTCTTTATTGTTTGTGCAGCCCAAGCACGACCATCAGCCCAGGCAAATGAAGACTGTGACAATGGGCTGCCATGGTCGGTCCAGTTTACCATGTCAGCGCTGGAGTATACGCGCCATTCGTCCATCCAGAAAAAACTGGCGTGGTCCTCATCATGGCCTGTATAGACATACATACGATCGCCGTCTACCATTGGGGCAGGGTCGGTGGTATAGTTAGTTTGTACTATTGGATTTTGTGAGAAGCAAACTGTTGCTGCAGCTGCCATAAATATCGATAGAAATATTTTTTTCATTGATTATAATATTACTTGAAAAGTTTTTGTGCAAAAAGGTATAAGCTTTCACGCCATACAGGCCATGTGTGTCCGCCCGCTTTTGTATCGAAAGATTCAAACTTAACACCTCCTTCACGGAAACGCTGCATCATAATCTGACAATTTTCATAGGCTATGTCGTCCTTGCCTCCTATGGTTATAAAGAAAGATTTTAGATTGTTATTGATAAATGTTGTATTCTTGTCAATATATGAATAGTTGGCATCACGCTCCTTACTTGTATTCATAAAAGGAGATGTCTTAGCAAACCATCCAGAACTGAACACGCCCAGATAATGGAACTTGTCTGTATTTGGAATCCCAGTATAAAGGGTGAACATTCCACCCATCGACAGACCTGCAAGTGCTCGCTTGTCAGCTGAGGGATCAGCCCTGAAGTTTTTCTCAACAAATGGAACCACATTGTCTAATATTTCTGTCCTCACATTATCGAAACCGCCCACGTTGGCATCGAAACTTACCAACAGCATTGGTTCGGCCTTACCTGCCGCAGCAAGGTTGTCCAGAATGATATCTGAGCGGCCTTGCTGTACCCATCCACGGGCATCTTCGCCACCTCCGTGCATGATATACAGCACGGGATATTTCTTGTCACTACTCTTGTCGTATCCTGCAGGAGTATATACGTACATCAACCTCCAACTTTTGGTAACTTCGGAGTAGTATCTTACGGTACGAATATCACCATGAGCCACATCTTGAACCTGGAAACGGGTGTCTTGTTTTGCATATGGCACCTCTATGCAACTCATCATACGACTGCATCCATAGAAGGATTCGCTTGCCGGGTCGGCTACAGAGAGTCCGTCTACGATAAGACTATAATAATGGATGCCGGGCCCTTGGGGGGGTGTGGTCACTGTCCATACCCCATTGGCATTCTTAGTCATGTCGAACTTCTGTCCGAGGTCTATTTGCACCTTGTTGGCTTCAGGAGCTTTCACACTAAACTCAATTCTATTGTCTGGCAATATCTTTGGATAACCAGACTTATTGATGTTAGTTTCTGCTGGTGTCTGTGCAAATGCAGCTACAGAAGACAGAATAAATAAATTAAATAATAAGTGTTTTTTCATTTTTTACTTAAATAAATAGAGATTAATATTTCTGCAAATTTACAGAAAAAGTATTGGAAACAAAAGTTTTTTTGTTTCCAATACTTTACTTATTGTATCATATTATTCATTTTTGAACAGCAGTTGATTGGCAGCCATACTATGCAACCGGAGAACGCCCTTCTTTTCTGTAATCAACCACATACTATTTACAGGGTTATGATTCCATTGCCATATGGATGACTTCTATTGATTTCTTTTGTAATGAAAGAAGTCTATATCCACATGGCCACCGGTTTGAAGGGTGGCATAATTGACAATTGCAAAACGAGTACCCATGAATAAACGGCGGAAGTCATAGATCATCTTGAAAGTAGATATAATGGGCGTCCATTGCTTGCCGTCCAGACTATAATAAAATATAGCAACATCCTTACCAACATTAAAGTCGGCATCTATACGAAGATAAATCACATTCTGCTTCAGACTGACACGCTTCAGCACACGGGTATCTACAGACTTTATCATCTTGTCCTTGCCATCCAACGTCACAGAATCCGTTGTTGCAACTATATATCTTTGACGTCCAAATTGCCGTACTGACACCATGGCGGCATTACCTTGGAAAGCCGAAAAACCAGCCACATCACCATCACGCATTTTAGAAACATCCATCCGTATCACACCCTTACAGCTGGGACCTTCCATACGCTGGGTAAGCGTATTGGGGGCTGCAAACATGTTATTGACCATGCGGCAAGTCTTGAGCCGTAACCAACCCTTACGCTCGCTAAGCGTCCACGCACTGTTAACAGGGTTATGATTCCACTGCCAGTTGATGCTTAAACACTTGCCATCAAAATCATCACTGGAAACAATTTCGCCACCATCATATCCAAGTACAGGTTTCGTCATAATTTCCGGTATATGACCTTGCTCATCGCCCAGCATAGGCCATCCTTCTGTCCAACGGCATGGTTCAAGCGTTAGCACACGCCCTACCCCGCCACGGTCCTGAAAGATTAATCCATACCAGCGGCCATCCTTATTATCTACAATGGTACCCTGCCCAACATAGGGGAATCCACCAAACTGTGTTTGCAGGATTACGTTCTTCTCATAAAACCCTTTGATTTTATCTGAACGATAACACACCTGCCGCCGCGGCTTGCCTTGCGGCCACGAAATCATGAGCAGATAGTACTTGCCATCATGCTTCACCATTCGCGAACCTTCCAGCAATCCTGTCTCATCTGGCTCACGCTCAAAAAGACGTACATCACTGCCTGGCTTAACGGACATCAAATTCGATTCAAGCTCGCACATCTGCCCGGTACCATAGATGACATACACGCGATCATCGTCATCGAAGAAGAGCGTGGCATCATGGAAATGGCGCAAGCGCGAAACTAATGTCCATGGACCTGATGGATTCTCTGCAGAATAGATATAGGTGTCGCCACCAGGATTGTCGTTGGGTGAAAAAAGGATATAGAACTTACCATTGTGGTATTTCAACGACGTTGCCCACTGCCCACGCCCATAGACGGTGCCACCCTGCATGGCATATTTTGGAGAATCGGTGAGTTTGTCAAAGACATAACTGATGGTGCGCCAGTTCACCAAGTCTTTAGAGTGCATGATTGGTGCGCCTGGCATCAGATGCATGGTGGTGCTGACCATATAGAAGTCATCACCCACACGTATCACGTCCGGGTCGGGAACATCATCCCAAAGTACAGGATTGCGGAATGTGTCTGAGGCATGCATACCTGCGGTCATTAATACCAGCACGAGCACTACTATATATCGTTTCATAATTTATATATATATTTACTAATTACATACTTTTCTAAAGAATGGCGCGTAATCACTACGCGCCATTTTTCATAAAATTAATTGATTACTTTTCTTACTACTAGATCATAACTACATTCATATATCATAAGGCTACCACCGTAATCGAGAATGGTGCCAGCGAGAGAGAAAACTTTGAACCCGCATGTTGCTTAGATGTCACTGGCACAACACGGCGTGGCTGACTGAGAGTATTGGTGTCTTCGGGATGAGCTGATGCGAGAACCGTCTTCAAAACCTTGCCACTCACCTTGCCACCTTTTACGTTAACCTGAAGTGTTTGCAACTTGCTGCCACCATTCACGATTTTCAAGTACACTTTGCCCGTGTGGGTGTCGGTAGTGGCAGAATAATAGAGCTGAGGAAGTTTGTCTTTGCCACAATCCATCGTGGGGATGTCACGGGCTTCAAGCGGAACAATCTTGTTGCCCACATTCTGGGCGAACATACACTGAGCATAATAAGACGGTGAGCCATAAGCAGACAGGGCATCATAGCCTATAAGGTCACTTTCCCACTGCATGCCACCTTGATTGACGTTTACAAACAACGGAGCATAGCAATGAGCAATGACAATATCAGAATTGCGTTCCATTCCTGCCATCCATGCCGCATCACCCAATGCTGCATTCATGTTGGTTGTTGGCTTGCCCTCACGGGATGCCCACTCGCCACAGAAGATCTTCGGCCCCTTACGGTCGTAGCTGTCATACTGGTTAGCAGCACGATACATTCCCTCTGTATCACGATAATAGTGTTCATCAATGACATCCAGTTTAATGCTGTCCACACCTGTTGCCTTGGCCTGCTCTGCAAGCATCTTGGCATCCATAGTGGAAATGACTTGCAACTGGGGATACTTCGCCTTTATCGCTTCATAGAACGCCTTGTAACGCCCTGGATAGCTTCCACTCTCATCAAAGAAATCCTCGTTGCCTATCTCAATAAAATGAAGGGGGAAAGGAAGCGGATGCCCGTCCTTTATGCGCTGAGCCCCCCAACGGGTGTCGGCTCCGCCGGTAATATACTCAATTTCATCGAGCGCGTCCTGAACGAATGGGCCCACATAGTCGGCGGTAAGATGGTCACCGCTGAGCGTGTATCCGGCAAAAACTGCCAAAAGCGGCTCGGCTCCAACATCCTCTGCCCACTGCATAAACTCGAGAAGCCCCAATCCGTCTGTAGAACGATATCCCCATGGGCTCATATGTCCCGGACGTTCGTCGGGATCGCCAACCGTACGCTTCCAGTCAAAGCGGTTGCGGAAGTCATTCCCCTCAACATAATTGCCACCGGGAAAGCGCAAGAATTTGGGATGCATATCTTTCATCATCGCCATCAGGTCTTGGCGCAAACCATTCTTTCGGTTATTGAATGTCTGCGGGAAAAGTGTGATACGCGTGAGCCAATACTTGCCAGTCTCATCGACTGTGATACGAAATTTCACGTCTTTTGTCTTTGGAGTAGTACCCACAGCATCCATAGAGAATGAATACTTAGTCCATGTACTGCCAATCGATGAAATTTTCTGACTGGCATAAACAGTCTTGCCATCCATACTCACAAGGCTCACTGTAAGCGAACCGCCTTTTTCCATCTCTGTCTTGGCATAGAGAGCACCTTCAAAATGGGCATTTTGGCTGATGGGAAATCCCCAATAGCCATCGTTGGTTATCTCCGTTCCACATTGTGCGTCAAGGCAGAGCGCAGCAGAGTTGGCACGATTGAATCCGCCATTATTGTCGATATGCATTCGGGCGTTTACCGTGTCATTGAGGGTCCAATACTTAGGTCCGCCCGACCGCCATGGAGTCCAAGGATTCTTTCGCTGGCCATTGCGGTCATCAGTGAAAGACGTGTTGCGTATGAGTTGGGCATAGAGACCGCCTTCATAAGAGAAGTTTATTTCCTCGGTCATCAGTCCATAGAGCATGGGACTTACATCCCGCGTGGCTTGGTCCAGTCGCAAGGTTAGTTGTGGCTGCGCCACTGATTGTGTGGCTGCGATAAGGGCGGCCGAAGTCAATAAAGTTTTAAATTTAATCATATAATTTAATTGATAATTTAGAATTGAAAATTATGATTACTCTTGTTTATTGAGATTGAATCAGATTCAGAACTGGTATTATTGACATGACTTGCTTTTGATACTGTGGACACATAATTAATCACGTTTATACAAGACAATAGCAGTAGTCATTGTTCACAATTTCAAATTTTCAATTTTCACTTAAACAAATGTGGAACAAACTGATTGAGGCATCTGCGCCATGTAAGCCACTCGTGGTGAGTACCTTGCGAAACATAATAGTCTACTTTGATTCCAGCTTGCTTCAATGTATCGGCAACCTTCGGAGTGCCAATGTTCTCCTCGCTGCCACATCCCAGGAAGAGATAGTGAATCTTCTTGTTAAACTCATCCGGACGGGTGAAGATTCCATTATAGTTTTTGTTTATGTCAAGCCCGAAGATGGCACCGCTAAACCCACCCATATATGAGAATTTGTCCATATTGCGCAACACCAGATCAAACGTCTGATGCCCACCCCATGAAAGCCCCGCCATGGCACGGTAATCACGGCCGGTGAGCGTGCGGAATGTACGATCTATCGTCGGGATGAGATCGGTGGTCATGACTTTGTAGAATGATGCTCCGTATTGACTGAGTTCGATATCATTACTTCCTCCGTTGCGGAAATTAAACGGAGCTTTTACATCACCACTCTCCATGACAACGATCATTGGCACGGCACGACCTGAGGCTATGGCATTGTCCATGATATTCTGCATCATACCCTGGCTGCTCCATCCCGTCTCGTCCTCACCCATGCCGTGCTGCAAATAGAGTACAGGATAGCGTTTCTTGCCCAATGTTTCATATTCAGCCGGGGTGTAAACCATGGCACGCCGCCATTCACTAGTGGATGTAGCAAAATATTGTATAGAGCGCACCTGACCATGAGCCACGCCCTGCTGAGGACGATAATAATTGCCCTCATTACCTTCGGGTATCTCTATACCACCCGATTCACGACAGCAGCCAAAGAATGTCTCTGTGGCTGGATCTACCATCGACACGCCATCAACAATAAGGAAATAATAGTGGAATCCAACAACAAGCGGATCGGTATGTCCCGTCCATACACCTGCTGAGTCGCGCTGCATGTCATACTTATGACTGCAAATATCTATCTGTACTTTGCTTGCTTGTGGAGCAACGATTCGAAAATAAGCACGACGTCCGCTATCGACTCGTGGAAATTCATTACCAGGCACGTTTGTCTCTGCCTTACGGGTATTGCTCATCGTATCCTGAGCCAATATCCTGCATACGAACAACGAACTAAATAGAAATGACAATAATAATAACTTCTTCATGATAATTAATTTAAAATTATTGGTATAAAATTAATACATAATAAATATCTATAGATGCTTCACCGTTTTATGTCATATTTCATGTCTTAGAAAAATAAGGATGCCCAATGGTATTGCCATCTATGGGCATCCCTTCAATCTAAATACAAAAAAAACAAACTACCTAACTGCTATACATTTTTTACCCACAATATATACCCCCTTTGGCAATCCTATGACGGCCTTGCTCCGCGCCACCTGCCTGCGGATAGACACACCCGAAACATTATACACATCTACAAGACTGTCATCATCCGAATCATACAGAGGAGCAATTCCCGTAACAGGATTTATTCCGTCATTGCTGACATATACACGCTTAATCCTGATTGCGCTGGCACCAACAGACCATATACCAACGATATATACATGGGCGGGATTGAATGCCGTGGGCGGAACCGATGCACCATTATTTTTTATGCTGTTTTGCAAATCAACAGTCACTTTTGTATTGCTGCCGAAATCTACTTGAACAGGTGTAGTCCAATAGCTATTCTCGTCAAACAAGCGGAAAGAGGCTCCGCATGATTGCACTGATGACAACTCTGCCACGACATATTTGTAAGCAGAAAGGTCTATTCCATTAGCATATTTCCACCCGCCAAAACCATATTTTCCTGTGATCAGTGTGCCTGTGGCCTCATCAAAAGAACCCGTCTCACAAATACTTGGATTGAAACAATCTGACGAAAGCGGGAAGAAGGTAACCGCAATATGAATTCCGTTGACAATAAACTTATTCCCTTTGGCATCCACATAAGTAGCCGTCAAAATGGCATCGCCATTATCAATCGCCACAGGATGTCCATTTTTTATATTAACAACATTCTCATCAGAGCTGACATATGTACACATAGCAGAAACATCTGCTGTATGTCCATCACTGTATGTTGCCGTGACAGATAGCGAGACCCTTGAATTCTTTGAATATGCGTAAGATGTCTTGCCTGCCACCACTGCCGTGGCTGTAAGATATGCGTCATTAATATTGGAATATTCCTGATACCAGCGGTATGTAGGCCACGGGCAAGCCTCCGGGTCATTGAGGAAAGTGCAAGTATCACCAGCAGCGGGAGGCACTCCTGTATATTTGGCCAACAATTCAGGTGTAGTGAATATCAACCAGCTGACATTGCCAGTATCATCGGCAATTTTTTTGAAGTTAGCTCCAAAACCCGCGCCACCTGCTGTGCCCGTGGTTGACTTTCCCCACGAGGCATTATATTTTGCGGGCGCCCAGTCCATCTCCGTCACAATGACCGGGGCAAAATCTGATACAGGGCCAATCTGTGCATCCCAACCTTTCTTGAAGTTTAAATAGGTTTCTTTGACATCAATGCCGTTGCCGCTGTTATACCATCCCGGATAACAATGCACTGCATAAGCGATATTGTCTCCATCAATGGGATAATCGGCGAAGCCCGCATAGTTAGCTTGCCATGACAGTCCGGGCACTAGCAGAATATTGTCGCAACTCTTACGCATAGTGTCCACCACCGCCTGAAAATATTGTTTCAGTTCCTTAAATCCGGCACTGCTCCCGTCCGAATTATTGATATTCACCGGTTCGTTGGCAAGTTCAAACATAACATAAGGATTATCCTTCAGGGCAGGTTGCTGAGCCACATACCCCCACACCTTCATAAGATATTTCTGATACGCGTCACCCACACATATATCCCGAGGGCACACTCCGGGCGGACGCATCACCACATACAATCCCTTGGATATAGCATATTGTGCCATGGGTATAAAGACGGAGTTGAGATATGTCTTGAAGCGGTCAAAACTGAATGCCGAAATATCACTTTCTCCATTGGCCGACACTCCTGGCGTATTGCTCCAATACGGGTCCATGTGCATGCGGACGAAACTCATCTTCCACCCCGCATCAGAGATTTTGTCTATCAAACCTTTATTATATGAGAGACAACCGTTGACATTGTAATTTGTCCACTTGCTACCCTGCTCGTTAAACCACGGGCTGTATGTCTGGGCAAATCCGTGTAGATTGACGATATTTCCTTGTTCATCCTTGAAATAGCGCCCGTCAACATGCAGCTTGGGCATAGCCATGCCTACCCAAGCGAGTATGACTGTCGGTGAAAAAAGGAAGAATATCAACACTAATTGTTTGCTGTATGTCCGTTTCATTAATAGAATTATTTAGATTTTGTCTTTCGCTATTATACGCTTGCAAAATTACCAATATGATTTCCAACATCTTTTTTTATTTGTATCATATACTTTGTGCATTGTAACCAACTTGTACTTTTGTGAAAAAAGAAGGAGAAACTTCACAGTCTCTCCTCCAAAAAGTGTTTAAACTATTTCAAATATAAAAATACTAGTTTGCCGGGTACACTTCTTTTCCAGCCAATCCATTTGCAAAACCAGCATAAGCACGCTTACGACTGTAGTTACCGTTCCATAGTCCTATTGGCTCGTTGGCACGCCATGCCGATGAGGAAGGACTGTCAGTCTGAGCCCATTGTGCGATACCATAGCGCTGTGCTGCGGGAACATTGTCAAAGTATGCCTTAATGATAAACTGATAAAAATCAGCCTGCTTCTTCATCTGCGCATCTGTGGCATTGACTGTGAGCACCTTTCCTCCCTTAGCATCTAATATTCCCATGTCGAGTTCTGATATACGCACCAGTTTGCCAGTGGCAGCCATAATTTTGAACATGTTAACGATAGCTGCCTCCTTGCTGGCCTGAGTGACGGCATTCTCATTGTATGACACATGCATCTGAGTTCCGATACCGTCTATCTTGGTAGTGCCGTCAGCCTCCCATTTGCCAATCCAGTTGATGAGACTCTTCAGCTTATTGTTACCGTCCCAGTCAGATTCCAGATTATAGTCATTGATAAAGAGTTTCAGGTCTGAAGCCGTACCACCAGACGCAACGAAATATTTACGTGCGTCAGCTACCGCTGTGCGCACATAGTCCAGATCGCCCATATAATCCTGCCAATAGAAATTGGCTTTGGCATCATCATCAGATACTGTTTTGCGAGTAGCAGACTGCATGTCATAGTAGCCATCTCCGTCATAATCTTTACCACAGAGCGGCTCATTAACCACGTCCCATGCCTTGACATAACCGCCACAAGCATTCATCATGCCCTGAATCCAGTTACCCATAGCCCATTTCAACGTGTCGGCCTTCATCTTGTCGGTGAATCCTCCTGCGCCTGCGCCTTGGTCAGGGTCTTTTATGCGCTCTAACGTGTATGACAAATATGACGGTTTGGTCCATCCGTCCAAATTATCATTAAATCCACCATTCGCCACGAAGTTTTTCCCATCGGCATCCGTCAAAGACACATCATCCATGTAGAAATCGCCCAGAAATGGTCCGAATTGAAATCCTAAAGCATTGAGCGGATTATTTGCAGTAAAGGTGGAAGAGATTGTTGTCCATTCTGTTGTAGCACTGATTGTAGGTGTTGGCCAATATTGAACAGATCCTCCATCCACCCTAGGCCAGCAAGTGATGTTATAGTTAGAAGATGCTTTCAGGCGCATCTTCAACGTATAGTCCTTACCGCTTGTCAGAGCCTCAGTCAGAGCAAGTGTCATATTCCAGTCCCAAGCATTTGCTTTTGCCTCGGGCGTATTCACATGCAGCACATAGTTGGCAGCATTAGGATCTGTAATGAGACCATTAAGATAAGTGTTGGTTTGCTGTGAATGCCATGCCAGTGTATGACCGTAGATAGACACGCCTGCAGCTTTCGCGTTTGCCACGAAATCTTTTACAGGCGAGAAATCCATTGATCCGTCTTTGGCTACGCACGAACTATATTTCATGGCATTGCCTGCTACCAGTTCATCGAAATTACTTATAGAAAGGTCATAAATAGTAGTTTTCGCATTAAAATCGGAAACTTCCACGCCAGAACCCAACTTGAAATTTGGGTCAGTGGTACGGTTTACATAGTTCTTCAGCACATCATAGTTCTTTAGATAATCCAATTTCGCTATGCTGTCAGGTTCGTTGGCAACATAACTCAACAAGGAGCTATTGTCCGCACATGATGAGAAAGCACTCAAACAAACCGCACCTAACAATAATTTGATATAATGTTTCATATAAATCATCTTTTCAGTTAATTAGCAATGTATTTTGGGGAAAATTCTTCAATACCCGCTGTGCCACGGTCACGTGCAACCAATGTGTCCTTTGTCGCTGTTATCTTGCCACCGGGAGCAGTCACCTTATAATCCAGATACAGTGCATTGCGGTCTTTGTTACCCCAAGCCTTCTTTTCTGCCCCCTTTACAAAAGTTCCAGCACCAGTAACGGTGTATCCGTCGGTAGCAGATGTGATGGTGCATTTACCATCCTCGGTAAATGTCAGTAACAAGTTACAAGTAGAACTGAATGGGAACAATACCGTCTTAAGAGACTTAGTGGTGATGCCAAATACTTCGTCTTTCTCAACGGTAGACTTACGACGTACAGTCGTTGTGGTCACACCGTTCTCGGTAACCACGTCCACACCGCGGCGAAGATAGTTGCCAGACCATGGATTGATGAACTTAACACAATAAAGCACATAATCCATAGGTACTTTATCCCAGTCACTCGGATTCGTTCTTATAGGATTGGTGACAGTACTCTTGGCCTTTCCAGCAAGAATAGAGTCAGCACCACTCACGCCGGTCATACGCAGAGGTATCACATAAGTATTCTTTACAGCATCTGCATCTGCGAAAAAAGCATCCGTAAACTGAACCTTTACAGCCCCGTTCATAGTGCCGTTCATCACGATTTGATTTGCTGCCAGCGAGTAATATGTCGAAGGCATAACCTTTACTGGTGTCGTTCCATCAGAGAAATATAGATTGTTGCACATAGAATTGTCTATAGTCACACCAATCGTCACATTGCCCTTATTTGAATACAAACCACTGAGCACGGCATAGATCTCACACTGGTGTGCATTATCCATGTCGGTATTGTAGTTTTCATCCTCGCCGAGACACAATGTGCGTACCGGGTCCTGATATCCGAAATACACAGCACTGTAATCATAATCAGGAAATTCGAAACCCTGATTTTCACATGATTGGCTCAACAAAGCCATCAGTCCTAATGCTATTATCGGTAACAATGATTTTCTTTTCATTTTGGTTTTCATTTTTTAATTAATTGTTTGATTAATGATGAATATTTGTTAGCATTTGCGCCTTCATTGTTCATCTTTATTCATTCATCCATCTTACCATCCCTTGTTCTGTTGCAAGTTGCTCCATTTCAATGTCTCTGAATATGGAATAGGGCCATAATACATATAATCTTTGTATGTACGTTGTTCAACCTCCAAAGTAGTATACTTCATTTTACCACTTGCATCCTTGCTTATTTGCCATCCTGTGGCGGTTTCATTCAGCTTGGTTTGGTCAACTTTCCATCTGCGCAGGTCATAAAACCTCTGGTTTTCGAAACACAACTCCAAACGACGTTCATTACGAATCAGCTGACGCATTTTATCCTTATCATCCTTTATGCTTTCCAAATATGCATCTCCATTGGCTGTACCCACACCAGCACGAGCGCGGATAGCTTTTATCACATCGTAAGCACTGTAAGAATGAGAGCTTTTGCCCGTAGGTCCCCAAGCCTCATTTGCAGCTTCAGCATAATCCAGGAATATTTCCGTATAACGGATACGGGCTGTATAATGCTTAGCCGTAGTGTTATAATTGGTATTAGGGTTACACTCTGATCGTAACAACTTGCGCATATAATATCCTGTGCGTGTAGAATAACCACTCTCCTTGTTTATCACATCTGTAGTGGTTCCATAAGTGCCAGTTGTTATTACTGTATTGTTTGGTCCCTGAGTGCTGCCGTTAATGACAATATAATTAGCCAATCTCGGGTCACGACCAGAGTATGGATCAGACGGATCATAACCGCTTTTCGGGTCGGAGATAGGATATCCGTTAGCCATCGAGAAAGCATCTACAAGATTCTGCGTAGGATTCACACGTCCCTTTCCATAAATGGACGGTGGAAAATTGCTTGTTTCCAAATCATTATTATCACTACTTATATCACCTCTCCATATTATCTCTGCAGGCACGGTCCCACCCGCCAGAGCACTGATTTCAGAAGCATTGCAATACCAAGTGTTGCCTGTTGCTGAAAGCCCGGACACACCGTTAATTCTGTCGAGCACCGTTGCCGCATAGTCTGCCGCCTTGGCATAGTCAATTTTTGTGCCATCGCTGTAAGCCGGACTTGCAGCCAGCAATGCAGCCTGAGCACGTACGGCCTCGACGATACGTGCCGTGATGCGGCCACGCATATGACTGCCACAAATACGGTTATAATCTCCAATGCCCGTTACACCATATTTCGTTTGATATTTTGCTGGTATTGCATCACCCGTATTCAAGTCGCCGTAATCCATCGGCAGCAAGTCAATGGCTCGCTTAGAATCTGCCAACAGGCTGTCCACACAATCCTGAAACGTGTTGCGTGGCAGATTAAAGTCTGAATTAGAGTCTTCAGGTTTGGTCAGAATTGGCACGCCCAGCAGTTGTCCGTCTGCACTTCTGCCACCATGAGCCATAAGCAGATAGAACATCTGCACTGCCCTCAATCCATAAGCCTCACCCTTCATGCGGTCGCGAAACATTATTCGAATAGTATTGTCGCGTGCCCACAACACACTATCAGCCTTGTCCAAAAACAAATTGATGTACTGTATTGCGTTGCGGCGAGCCTGCCACTGGGACATAGGGTCACTGTTCGACGTCCAGCTGCCAGTGGCCATTTTCAGATAACTATTGTTTATGTCATTAGTCACGGCATCGTCTGTGGCCACATCCGAATTCGGTGCCGAGGAATATGGCAGCAATATGTAAGCATTGGCCAATACGCCCTGCGCGTATGAAGGCTCTTCATACATAGCATCAATGCCCCTGATATTTTCATTTGCCGGCTCAAAGAGGTCATCACATGATGCAAGCAAAGGAAGCAAGGCCAAAACCTTTATTATATTTGTAATTTTCATATACTTTTTATATTTAGAATGAAACGGTAAGACCTAAATTATAGAAGCGGTATTGTGGAGAGTCACCGATGTTCATTTCCATGATTTTACGTTCTCCAGCTATCGTCAATAGATTAGAACCACTTGCGTATACAGACACGCCACTAATAAAGAAGTTGTTAAACCACTTCTGAGGCAAATCGTATGTAACCTGTACCTTAGCAAGATTAAAACGGTCAGTGCTATATAGCCAGAAGTCTGAGCTGCGGAAATTATTATCGCTCGAACCAGTTGTGAGACGTGGATAGGTGGCAGTCTCCTTGGTAGCCTCAGTCCAGCGTCCGCGTACCACTTCTGAATATTTGCCATCACCTTCGACCCACCAGTACGAATCATTCTTCAAAGCCTTAGCTCCAAATCCGCCCGTGCAAAGCGCAAAGAATGTCAGTCCTTTCCATTTTGCAGTCAGGTTGATACCCAGAGTGAAAGGATTTCCATACCATCCACCTTTGCCTAGATATACTTCGTCTTTAGAATCAATCACGTTATCATTGTTCTGATCCACATACTTGATGTCGCCTGGTTTGCAAGTTCCGAATGAAGACTTGGGCGAATTTGCGATATCTGCCGCATCCTTATAGAAACCTGCACTACGCAGTCCCCATATTGCATCTAACGGACGACCTGTACGATTCTGGTAAGAGTCGGCATAGTTCTCATCACGCTTTGTGGCCTCAGTGGTGTAATACGTGCCACTCACACCAAGCGACCAATCCACTTTGCCGAGTGTCTTGTTCAAATTCAGGCTGAAATCCATACCCGTGCGCTTGTCCTTGTTATAATTAATATAAGGCAAGAATGAAGCACTTGGATAATAGGTAGAGAAATAATTTGGATATGTAGTAGTCGATTGTATTATTCCACCATCCATCACGTTTGTGAAGAATGAAGCGTTGGCCGTGAGCAGATGATTCCATAGCGAAGCCTGTACCGTCACAGAAAGTTCCTTGCGTTTGATGAATGTAAGGTCTTCATTTTCACCACGTTTTGAATTTGTGGCACGTTCAGAAGCGCCGTCATACCATCCCCAATAAGAACCATTGCTCTGATCATAGTTGGCTGAATAGAGATAATAGCCGTCGATATCCATGTCGGTGTTCAACTGGCTGAGCGACGCGCTCAGTGTAAGACAATCCACAGCCTTGCAGTCTTTCAGGAAGTTCTCGTTCTTTATTTTCCAGCCCAACGTCAGCGATGGAGAAAGGGCATTGCGATGTCCTGGTGCCAGTTTAGCAGAATGAACCACGGCTGCACCTATCTGTGCGAAATACTTGTCTGCATAGTTATAGTCTACCTCTGCGCCCAAGTTCACACTGCTTGTGCGGTGATAGGTTCCTGATGTAGTAATCTGATAACCGGAACCGATAAGTTTTGCGCTAATATTATGCACAGAACCGATTGTGGTGTTATAGTTAAACTGACTGGAGAAAAGCATAGTCTGCTTATTTGCACTGGCGCTCACATTCTGCACGCCAGACTTCTTGTCATTGTTGATTTTAGCAAGACTGGTGATTACGTCAGTTCCGTTATAGTTAGCCCACGACGGAGTAAATGTGGCGTAAGTGTTGGAGTAAGAAGTGATGTAAGCCGTGGCATAGTCAGTAGCAAACTGGGCATTGAACGTCAGTCCTTTGAGCACTTTGGAAAGATCGATGTTCACACCGGCATCAAATTGGAATTGACGGGCTGTATATGTGCTATGGCCCGATGCATACATGTCGGCAAACACATTGGTCTGATCGATAGTTGTACCATTGAGGAAATATTTACCATCGATAATATTCTGACTGTTGGTCAGCATAGTCTGTGCATTCGAGTTGCTCTCGTTGACGTAGCTTACAGGTATCAGCGGGTTGATGCGGTTGGGACGGAATGTGGCAGCCTGACTCCAATAATTTCCCGTGCCATTGGCCGTTCTTGAGCCAGACAAAGACACAAACGTGCGAGCATAAGCACTGATAAAATCATTGATTTCAAAATCCACATTGCCGCGTACATCAAACTCATTATAACCATTGTTTTTGGCCTCTCCAAATTTAAACACGTCGTTATTATGAGCATAGTTGATGTCAGTGTAATAACGCGCACGCTTGCCACCACCTGTGATTTCCACATTGGCATTACTGCTCTGATAGTATTTGCGTATGTAATCTGAAGAATAGAAATCCAAATTGGAATAGCGGTAAGGATTCTGTCCTGATGCATAGTTGTATATGTCCTCATCGGAGTATTGTGCAGACTTGCCGTCGTTGACACATGCCTCATTATAGAGGGTCATATATTCAGCCGAACCCAAGTATTTGGGATAGCTCTTGGCTACACCTATACCACTGTTGAAACGACCCTTGACCACAAGGTCACCCACATTACCATGCTTAGTGGTGATGAGTATGACACCCTTTGCGGCCATACTTCCATAGAGTACCACTGCCTGAGCCCCTTTCAGAAAAGTAACATTGTCCACTTCAGAAGGCCACACGGTGTTTGCACTGCGAGGCACACCGTCTACCATAACCAGACACTCGTCCATACCCCACATGGAGGCGCCATTCCAGCCGCCCACATATCCCTGCAGGTTATCCAGACTATATGTATTATAGTTTTTCTTGGTTATTTCCTTATAGTCGACAACGGAGACGCCTCCCAATGTATCTTTAATTGAGATGATCTGTGCATGGGATGCAAAAGGCATACATGCGCACGCTGTCACTAGAATGAATTTTATTTTTGTATATCTCATTTTTATTATGCATTATTAATTATTTGATTATGCATTGTTACCATCCTGGATTCTGTCCAAACTCTGGATACAATTTAGCGTCAGAATCTTTTAGAGGGAACCAGTAATGCTTGGTACCGAAATCACGGGTCAATATAACTTTCTCTCCCCAGCCAGTAACTTCTGCATTTGCAGGATCCTTGCCGCTAGTGAAATATCCGTCGGTTTCAACACGCTTGAATTCTTGAGATGTCTTTACGGTATATGGCTTTTCTGTCAAGAGCAACCATCGCTGCAGGTCATTGAACCGGAAACCCTCGAATGAGAGTTCGACAGCACGCTCGCGGCGCACCTCGTCAATAAACTTGTTCTTGTCGGCAGCGTATCTGGCATCCACATGCCCCTCGCCCACACGGTCACGCAGAGTGTTGATGGCACCTTCGGCTGTCTTTGAGAAGTTTGAAGCCTTTGCAGAAGCCCCACCGGTGGCAGCGCATGCCTCGGCATACATGAGGTAAACGTCTGCCAGACGCATATACGGCAGATAGATGTGCAGCGCACCACTCCAGTTATAAGCACCGTCATATTTGTTGGCAATATGTGGTGACAGTTTCTGATAGAAATATCCTGTACGACTGCCTGTCTGTGCACTTCTCATTGTTCCGTCAGAGTAAAGAGAGCAATAGCGCAGATACTCCTTATCAGAAGGCATAGTACCATTCACATACTTGAAGCCATCGAACACGATATCGTGATAGAAACGCGGGTCACGGTTTTTAAACGGATGCTTTGGATCAAAACCCGAATTAGGGTCATCAAGAGGCAATCCGTTAGCCATTCCGTAAGCGTAGTTCACATAGTTGGCTGTGGGTTCATGTATGGCTCCGCCCTCGACCAAATTGTCAACAGTTGGACCGAAAGTCTTTGACATACCCCAGTTACTACCATTATAGTCGGTAGACGGTCCGCGCCATATGGCCTCGCATGTGCCGGGCATCAACCAGCTCTGCCCTGTGGTATAAAACAGGTCACTGAAACAAGATGTTGCATCACTGGTTCTCGTATGGTTGTAGATATCCTTATATTTATACTGAGCCAGCGAGTATTGAGTAGCACCGCTTTCGACTAGCGACAGAAGTTCGCCGAAAGCCTCGGCTGCTTTTTTGCAATAGGTCTCGTCGTAGCTATACTTGTTGGCGCCACCGGTCTGGGCACCGTTTTTCATCAACGGACTTCCTGCCCATAGATAGTTTTTGCCAAGATATCCCAAAGCAGTTATCTTGTTTGCACGCAGGTCATTTTTACCCTTAGTGTTCTTACCCACCGTTGTGTTATCCCAGTTTATCGGCAACAGGTCAGCCGCCTTGCGGAAATCGATAGCAGCACTGTCTGCGCACTGCTGATATGTGAGTCTTGGTAACCTGAGCACGCCATCAGACGGCAATACGCTTGTGATATAAGGCAGACCGCCAATATATTCCATCATTTCAAAATGCCACCACGCACGGAAAAAGTATAGTTGTCCGGCAACGATATTCTTTTCTTCCTGAGTTGCCTCGGTCATTTTGTCGAGATTGGCAAGGCCTATATTACATTTGCGTATGCAATACCATGCATGAGGCCACAGCGCATGTTTGAATTTATCGGTCGATGTAGGATCTGTGTCAGGTTTGTCCAGCCATTGGGCCGGCTGTTGCAGCATTCCTGCCTGCCATCCCCAGAAGTTGCCTAAATCCATCTGATTACACATTTGCCATGAGTTCTGTGAATCCATCACCTCATCATCACCCCAGTTGAAAGAAGTGTTCCAATAGTTTTTTTCCTTATCTGGAATACAGTTGTACATCTCCTCCACAAACCCTTGAAAGTTAGTGAAATTCTTGAATGCCTGACCTTCAGAGACAGTCGAATCGGCCTCCTTGTCGAGATACGATTCGCATGATGCCAGTCCCAGCGCAAGCATCAATAGACAACTGCATGAAATAGCTTTATATAAATTTTTCATCGTCATTGATATTATAATGTGAATTTGATACCCAGATTATATCGTCTCATCGTAGGGTAAGCGCCAATGTAGCCTGCTCCGGCAAAATTAGACTCACGGTCATCGGGCATTCTCGACCACACCCAAAGGTTGTTGCCGTTGATATAAATCTTGAGATTTTTCACGCCAATCCTCTGTGTCAGTTTGTTGCTGAATGTGTAGGCCAGTTCGGCGTTCTTCAGACGAATATACGAACCGTCGTAGAGATATTGCGTAGCATCGTTGTAAGTCGGAGTAGAGTTCCAGCGCGGCACAGTGATATCACCATTGGTGTTGTACTTTGACCACCATGTACCCTGGTCATAAACATTATCGAGTTTGCTTCCGAAACTTGTAAGCGACACATCACGCGTCACATTGTTAACTCCATAGAACTGCACAAATCCGCTGAAACCTTTCCACTCGAAACCGATAGTAGCGTTGTATGTATTTTGTGGAGTACCAGAATAGCCATAGGGCACTTGGTCATTGGTATCGATGACACCATCTCCATTGAAGTCGATGATATTATAGTCGCCCGGAAGTTTCTGTGTATCGTTCGTATTATGTTTAGTGCTGCCATAGAGTTGGTCGTAGGTATTGCAGTAACCAGAACCCACATATGACGTGTACTGACCAATGGAATAACCCGCTTTCTTACGATATGCAGGATACAGTTCGGGGTCATCCTTCACCAATATTTTGTTTACGGCATGAGTCATGTTGAAGTTTGCCCATAAGCGCAATTCCTTTGTTATATTCTTAGTGAAACGCAACTCAAACTCATAACCATGAGTGGTGACCTCGCCAAGATTGGCAGTAGCCGGAGTGGTGCCGAAGTAAGATGGAACGGAACGTGTGGCACCTGTGACAAGAATATCAAAACGCTTGTCGTGGAAGAAATCCACGCTACCAGCCAACATACCTCCGAAGAAAGCATAGTCCAAACCGACGTTTGTCTTTTTCACTGTTTCCCATTTCACGTTTTCGTTACCCACAGACGATTCCCTGTACCATGAATATGGACTGGTGCCGTGGTTGGTGTCGAGAGACGATTTTCCACCATAAGCCCACTGGGTCATATAGAGCCAGCGCAGATTGCCTTGCACGTTGTCATCACCGATTTCACCGTACGAAGCTCTAAGCTTCAGCATATCGATAAACTTAAGGTTGTTTTTGATAAATTTCTCCTCACTAATCATCCATCCCAACGCTCCGGAATTGAAGAATGCGAAACGATTGGCCTTACTGAACTTCTCAGAACCGTTGTATGCACCGTTATATTCCACGAAATACCTGTTCCCGTAATTGTATGTGGCACGGAACACCCAGTCTTCACGGTAACTTGGAACCACACTTCCCTTAGCCTGCTCCTGACGTGAGAACAATCCCATCGCTGTGACATTGTGCAAACCGAAATCTCTAGCCCAATTGAGCTGCAAATGATAATTCAAATTGCGTTGCGTGACAGAATTGTCCATTTTTCCTTTTTCCACTGTCCAAAGCACGCCCTGCTGATAGTCAAACTTGTTGTTGTTATCATAATCAGTTTTATACGACACATTTCCCGTCTCCGGGTCTATCCATTTGTGCTGTGCATCATGATAAAGGTCATTTATACCTCTTTTATTTTCCACAAAAGTATTGTCCCAGGAAATCATCCCATTGACGCTGAGTCCCTTGGTTATGAAACTGAGGTCTTGCTCCAACGTGAAGTCGGTGTTAATGCGGGTTGTGGTGGTGGTCATCACGCCCGATACAGCCATAGACTCAGCTGAGTTGCTCACATTGGCCACAGAAGGATAATAGCCCCAAGAGCCGTCAGCATATTTTGGCAGGAACACATCCGGAGCAATATTGTAGGCTCCGGCCCATTGTTGTGCAATCTGCCATTCGCTGAACCCGATGTTGTTCCAAGGAGACTGTTTCTCGCCAGATGAACCAGCAAGATTAACCTTCAGTTTTGTTGTCTTGGTGAGGTTGAAGTCTAGGTTACTTCGCACATTGATACGGTTGAAACCATATCCGGTATCATAGTTGCGCGAGTTGTTCCACTGCTTGAAGATATCGCCCTCATGCACGAAATCCACAGATACAAAGTATTTCACAATGTTAGAACCACCGCTAATGTTGGCATTCGCATTGTACGACATACAAGTGCTCTTGAACAACTCTCGCTGCCAGTCCACATTAGGGTAGCGTTCGCGCTGTTCCAAAGATGTCTGGTTGCGGTACAGATCAATTGTAGATTGGGGAGTTTCCTTGCCCCATGATGTTGATGCTATTGGCAATTCGTGCTCAATGGCAATGTTGCGATACATGAGAGCGTCATAAGAGTCATACTTTGTAGGCAGATACGACGGAGATTTAAGAGTGGCAGTAGCCGTGATGTCTATTTGTGCTTTGCCTTCGGTACCACGCTTGGTGGTGATAAGGATCACACCATTGGCACCTTTCACACCATAGACGGCGGTGGCGGAAGCATCTTTGAGCACAGAAAGAGTCTGCACGGAATTGATGTCCACACTGCTCATGGGGCGCTCTATACCATCTACAAGTACAAGAGGGTCACTGTTGTTCCACGACGAAGCACTACGAATAACGATCTGCGGCTCCTCATCACCCGGCATACCGGAACTGGCAGTAGTCACCACACCTGGCAGATTACCAGTGAGTGCCGCACCAATGTCGTTCACACCACCTGCACGTTTGAGCACCTCACCAGAGGTCTGCGTAATGGCACCCACCACGCTGGCCTTCTTCTGCTGGCCATAACCCACTACAACGACCTCGCCCAATTGGGCATTGTCCTCTTCAAGAGTCACTTTGAATGAACGCTGCCCGCCCACTCTCACTTCTTTAGGCTTCATACCAACGTATGTCACCATCAGCACCGAGCTTTCACTTGGCACCGTCAGCACAAAATGGCCGTCGAAATCGGTCACCGTGCCACTGCCGCTCTTGCCTTTCACTGTCACAGTGGCGCCAATGACAGATTCGCCTTTCGCGTCCACCACTGCTCCTTTAACAGAAATGCCTCCCTGCGCGTGCATGCAAAGGCTCCACACCAACAGCACAACAATCAGAGACAATTCCTTTTCCAAAAATTTCAGTTTTTCTTGTTTCATTGTTAATAATTTAAGTCATGGTAATTTTCTTCGGTTTCATTACTTTAAGTTTACTAAGATATGTTATATAGAATTACTAAACGACCACAAAATTATTATAAATTTACTATAATACCTTTATAGATTGTAACACGAACTTTGCGAGATATTACAAAACAACATTATGAGATAAATATTCATTAAAATAATACAAAAATGCATCTGAGGCATAATTACATATCAAGCAGAAAAGGACATAAAAAGAACAACAATTTGGCGTCTATCGCGCCTTGTTTTGGTCAGAACAGCAACATATAAGTAGAGACGGAATGGATTTACCCTCGATATTGTTTGCCGGGACACTTCATGCCAACTTATATACATTATTATTTGTCACAATACAACAAGTTACATTAACATGGTTTTGTAAAGATTATACACCTAAATTCGATACATCTTGAACTTGCAATCTAGAAAATAAAAAGCCAAAAAGGGAATATATCTTGGAGAAAATATGGGTTCATCTCGCGATTAACGTCTTCCAATGTTGCAACTAGCCGTTACTTGGCTTGCGTTTAACCGTTACTTGCAAAGCTTCTAGCGGGTAGTTAGGGGCCAAAAAGACGTTAAATACAGCGCATTTCAGGGCCAAATTTTTGCTCAAAAATATTAATCTCCTGAATGTCAGCACATTGCAAACTTACTCTAGAATCACGTATATGTGACCGATGGAATTTTTTTTTGAAATAAAGCCTGCATTTTGATACACATTGTAAATATTATTTCAACTGTCCTCTCTGTGAATTACTATGATTTGCATAAAAACAGCCGTCTGCATTCACATGTGGACGGCTGGTCTATCAAGTCCATCATATAACTATCAAAACATGACTTGATAACTAACAAAAATTTGTATTTTAATTAATTACCTATAAACATTTTTTCCATCAAAGTTTTACTGTGATGGTCTGCTGACTGTTATCGGCAGAGCTGTTACCATACATCACCTCATAATTTCCAGGCACAGTGCGCATGGTGTTTGTCGTGCTGTCGAAAAATTCGAATGCACTACGCGGCAGCCGGATACTTACTGTTTCAGTTTTGCCGGCCTTTACGTTAATTCGCTGGAATCCGCGGAGAGTCTTCAGAGGGCCTAGTGCATCGCCAACCTTGCGAATGTACACCTGTACTGTCTCCACACCATCCATGTGCCCTATGTTGGTCACCGGTATTGAGATGCTACGTGTGTCATCTGTTTCACCATTGACGATAGCTTTTCCAAGTCTGAATTTCGTATAGCTGAGCCCATAACCAAACGGGAACAGGGCATTGGTAGTGTAGCGGTAAGTGCGACCTCTCATTGAATAGTCTTCAAAATCGGGGAGCCCTGACATGTTCTTGTAGAATGTCACTGGCAGTTTGCCTGCAGGATTATAGTCACCAAAGAGTACATCGGCAACGGCGCTACCTGCCTCTTCGCCACCATACCATGCCTGTAAAATGGCATCACAAGTCTGCGTCTCCGGCAAGAGTGCTACAGCACTACCGGAACAATTTACCAGCACGACCCGCTTGCCTGCAGCCCGTAGTGCCTTCAATATCTGCCGCTGCACATTTGGTAGTTCTATATCTGTACGGTCACCACCTTTGAACCCCGGCAACTCCACTGGCATTTCCTCACCTTCGAGCTGTGGCGAGAGTCCGCCTACGAATATCACGACATCGGCATTTTTTACCTTGTCCAGACATGCATCATAATCCATTGGCAACTCACGACAGAAGTTGAAGTCCAGTCCTGCCTGATTGTCGTTAGACGCGAAAGTGGCATCAATGTGATATGTCTTGCCCTGCTCCACACTCACAGGAATGCGTGTTGGCACAGAGTGCCAGTTGTCATGATCGTAAACAATCTTGCCATCAACGGAAAGACGGAACTTACCAGTTACTCCCAATTTGATATATAGTATCTCTGTCTTTTCTGCCGTATAGTCGGCAACGTATCGGGCAGAGAAGTCAGCAATCTTCACACCATCAGCAAACGAGTGCTGTCCCATAGTAGTGAGTTGCAGCGGATTGAGCAGCGACTGCTTAGCAACAGGCTCTCCACTCATGTCCTTATTATTCCAATATGTAGCTTGCAGACCACTTTTCCCTCCATTATTGCATTTCTGGAATAAAGGTTCGTTCTGTTTATCGGCAACCAAGTCACACACATTGTCATATATCACCTTGTCTGCGCCTATCTTGTTGCGTATGCCTTGCAGAATGGTAGTAGTATGTGTTGGCTTGCCGTTATAATTACCCCAAAGCATAGTCGAGTCATTGGCATTTGGTCCTATCACAGCCACTTTGCTGATTTTCTTGCTGAGTGGTAAAATGGCTTTATTATTTTGTAGCAAGGTCATGGTTTCCTGCGCCATCTTGTGAGCCAGCTGGCGGTGGCTGTCACAATCCACCAAACTTGCGGGCAGACTGTTCCACGATACGAGCGACGCATTATCCAAATCGCCCAAACTGAAACGAGCCTCGAGCAGACGCTCTACATGGCGGTCTATTTCCGCTTCTGAAATTAAGCCACGCGCCACAGCATCGGGCAAATCCATATAAGCATAACCAAAACCACACTCCACATCGGTACCTGCCATCACGCCACGGGCTGCGGCATGTGTGGCATCACTGCTCACCTTATGGCTCTGCCAAAAATCGGAGATGGCTCCACAATCCGATACCACCAGATGACGGAAGCCCCACTCATCACGCAATATCTGCTGAAGCAGGCGTGTGTTTCCGCAACATGGCTCATCATCAAGACGCTGATATGCACACATGACCTCCTGTACATTACCCTGCTGTACGGCTGCCTTGAAAGCCGGAAGGTATGTCTCCCACAGGTCGCGCGGATTCAAATCACTGACATTGAGCGTGTGACGGCTCCACTCCGGCCCGCTATGCACAGCAAAATGCTTGGCGCAAGCCAGCAACTTTCGGTATCGACAGGTGTCCGGGCCTTGCAAACCATGTATCACCTGTACACCCATGCGTGAGGTGAGGTATGGGTCTTCGCCATAGGTCTCCTGCCCACGTCCCCACCGTGGGTCACGGAAAATGTTTATATTTGGGGTCCACACAGACAGGCTGTGGAACCGGGTGTTCTTTTCCCCATTGCGCATACGCTTTGCATAAAGGGCACGCACCTCATCAGATACGGCCGAATACACTTTAAACAAATTGGCATCATCGAAACTGGCAGCCATGCCTATTGGTTCAGGAAAACAAGTGATACCGTCATTGGCTGTAAATCCGTGCAGGGCCTCGCTCCACCAATTGAACTGTGGTATGCCCAATCGTGATATGGCCGGTGAAATGTCACACATCAGAGAGGCTTTCTCTTTCAGCGTGAGTCGTGAGGTTAAATCGTGCGCACGTTCAGCAAAACTCAGATTTGGGTTTTGATAGGGCAACTGCGCATTGACAATTGTGGCAAATGCCATCAGTGCCAACGTTGTAATGCGTCTAATTTCTATAAATATCATAGTTCCAAGATTTTGATAATATAGCGGATTATATTTCCGGTCGCAAAATTATCAATAATATTCACTAATAGCAAATGTAAGCGTTACACGAACTTTAGCTGACGTAACATATAAATATAATATAGAAAAAAAAGCAAAAAGACTGGCAACATCATTACTATGACGGCACCAGTCTTTTGCTTTTTTAACTCTTTCAAATTTATTTATATGCCTTGCGGTCTATCTTTCCGTTGAACGTGCGGTGAATGGTTTCCACAGACTGATATACCATTGGCACCTTATATTTTTCAAGTTTGCTGTTGATAAATCTTGCCATAC
>OCVT010000065.1_pt1 | contig 31498 bp, 21 predicted proteins | sample 1539111 | NCBI WGS metagenome assembly OCVT01 (sample SAMEA3991482, study PRJEB22521) | metagenome | biome: anthropogenic terrestrial biome; feature: sewage plant; material: raw primary sludge | place: Sweden | collected 2012-09-26 | reverse complement strand
TCTGACGTTTTATATTTTCTGGATATAGAATATTACCTTTGTTGTCAATGCTCGCCGTCCCTGAAATAAAGATATGTCGTCTGTCTCCATAGTCAATATATGTTCCTCGTTCAAAACTTACACCATATTCACTTGTGCGGTTCATATTTTCCGGAGCATATACATATTTCATCTGTCCATGTTTTATCCCATTTACAGAATATGCATCCATTTGTGCCAATATTTCATGATTTGATTGTCGTCCACCTATTCCTGTACTTGATATGTAATGTGTATCAGGTGTTAGATTTTGAGTCATAAAAATGTCATTACGAGCTTTTACGACCCCAGTATAATTATTATCAATATCATTGATAAAGAACCAAGTACGTACACAATTATCTGCAAGCGTGCATCCAGCTTCAATAAGTTTTATTACATAGTTTTGAAGCATCATACGTGTTTGATATTCGGAATTAATCTCCTGTATATTGCAATTTCCCAACCATAGATGCGTATATGCATTATGTTTTACCATATATAATCCATTTGGTAAAACACGTGTCTTAACTCCTGTAATCAGATAAGCCCATAGTGCGACTTTGCTTCCGTCAATAGGTGCCTGCTGAATTACAGAAATGGCACAGTCGCTAGTCTCCATATCGAAGACTTCATTTTCTTGATTTGCAGAATCACTAAGGAAGTATCTTTTGAAAACTGCCACTGCATTACCTGAAAGACTAATTCTAATCTCATTGTATGAGTTAATCAATGTTTCTAATTGTTGTCTGAAATTCAGTCCAGTATTACTTATGTGAACCGTAATATGATATTCTTTAGCTTCTGTGTCGTTTGAAAAGCTGAATACTTCTGCATAAGCATTTTCCAGTTTTATTATTTCTTTGAATGATTTTTCTTGTAACATATCTGTCATTGTTGTTTATATTAAATCTTTTAGGCATAAGAGTGCATTCCACCTAAAAAGTAATTTACCCCGAAATACGTCATGAGTATCATTGTAAATGCAATTGTTGTATATATATGATAATATAATGGACGGTTGAATATTGGCAATGATTTGTTGTGCAATACTATTGCATAAAACATAAATGTAATCAAAGCCCATACCTCTTTTGGATCCCAACTCCAGTATTGTCCCCAAGAAACATTAGCCCATATTGCACCTATAAATATTCCTATTCCCAATGTTGTGATAGCAGGATAAAGCAGTAGTTTAGAAATCAGACATAATGTTGATAATTGATTGTCTATAATAGTTGCTTCATCATGTTTCATCTTATGTGTGTAGTATAGTATTAATGCTGTCAGTCCACATATAAATGTAAGCGAAAGAAGGGCGAATGACATCATTATTATAGACACGTGTATACTCAGTAATGGTGACGACAATACTGGCATGATTGGTGTTATCTGAGGGTCCATTTGTCCTATGTGTGATACGAGAAGAAAGAACCCCGACATAAGAAAGCCGAACGCTATAAGAATTTTAAATTTACGATAAAAAATGATTGAGAACAACATCACGAACCAAGCTAACAACAGCATCGTCTCATATCCATTTGCCATAGGTATGGTTTTACTGATTATCCATCTTAATATTTCACAATATGTTAATGCCATAAACGATAAAAGCATTATTCCCATTGATGTGTATGATATTATTTTATTAGCTTTATGTGTATGCGTCTTTATACTAGTCAATCGATAAACAGAATATAGCAAAGTTATAAATCCCATTGTGAGATTAATCATAAACAGAATACTTGCAAATGGAATTTTGTTGTAAGTAAGTTCGGCAATGATCTGTGTTACTGTCGGCAAACTGTTTCCTCCGTTTTGTTCCTGATATATTCTTATCTTGCCAATCAAGGAGTTAAACTGGTCGTAATTGTTTGAGTGTGCGCATTGATTTAATAATGTGAAAATGCTTTTTATAAACATAGATTTATCTTTGTCCATAAGTTCCGGAACCTTTGCTTTAGGACTATACCACATAATGTTATCATCTTTTCCGTACGGAAAAATCTTAAATGGTTCTCCATGTCGTAGCGACATTATCAGTTGCACTTTATCATCAGTTTCCACTACGGCTTTATGCAGTTTGTCATGATTTCCTTGATAGTATTCCTGAACTGCTGGTCCTAGTATATAGCCGCCCAAATCCTTATTGAAAAGTTGATTGATAGAAATATATTCAGGTAGTCCGAACGCCTTTCTAAGAGCATCGTCTTTTATTTTTATGATAGGTTCATTTTTCCATTCTTCATTCCAGAATATGAATCCAGTTAGAACTTGCTCTGCGGAATATCCATTATAAGATGAACTTCCATAAAGCTTTTTTGTAAAGTCTATCGCAAATGTCTGTATCGGACATATCCTGTTGTTGTACATAATATCAAGTTTGCCAAATTTGTTGGCTGATACATCTGGCAATACAGAAGCACCTGATGAAGTAGATGAGAATGCCCCTAGAAAAACGATGCACATCATTCCCTTTTTAAGTAAAGGAGATCTTAGCATTTTACGATACGAACCATTAGGGTCAATAAGCAACAATATTAATGAAAAGAAAAGCAGTGCATATCCAGTATATGAAATTGTTATTCCGTATGGATCAGAATTAATAGTAAGGTAAGTTCCATTTGCATCATTGTCGTATGATGTCTGATAGAATCTTACTGAGTTGAACGTAAATATGTTGTTCATTGAAATATATCCATCTTTGCTGATGTTATCTTTTATAACGGTGATATATGATATGTAGTCTTTTGGTGCCGATGTTCCATTGTTATATATCACATTAAAACTGTTCAGACGTATTTTGAATGGTAGCGCCTTAACGTCCATGCCATTGTTAACAGTATATTGACTCGTTGTTATTCCTTTGCGAAGATGAACTATTCCTTTCACTGAAAACAAATGCGTGATAAGTGCACCAGTCAATATTACGATAAATGATGAATGCAGCAGTAACAGTGTTGCCGAATGCATGTGCATTTTTACTATGTATGTTATAGTGCCTATGGCTAGTGCTGCCCAAAGCATACAAAACCACCACGAACCGTAAATATGTGTTGAGACAAATTCTGTACCTTTTGAATATTCTATGAATGTGGCTCCAGCCATTACTATTATAATTGTAACATATAATGTAATGATAGATCTTTTAATTTTTTGCCTCATTTTGTTCTGTATTTAAGCCCGCCAATACATATTGGCAGGCTTTTTAGTTATATAAATTATATTGCATTTATGAAACTCACAACGGCATCTCTGTCTTGTTTTGGCAGATTATAGAATTTTTGTGAAGCTCTGTATGCATCACTATTCTTACTGTATCCATGCCACATTATAGCTTCAACTACGTTACGTGCACGGCAATCGTGTAGTCTGTCATGAGCACCAGTTTCCTGATAGCTAAGTCCTCTTCCCCATAAAGGAGTAGTGCGACACCAACCAGCTCGTATATCATTCTCCATACATAATCTATGTTGAACCATATCTGTATATGGCCATATCTTTTGATGTGCATATCTAGGTAACGGTCCTTGATTTCTTACGATGTAGTCTTTCCAATATTCATCATTTCCAGTTGTCCATGATGGACGATGACAAGCAGTACATCCCATAGAATAGAATAGAGTTTTACCTCTTTTTACGTTGTCGGTATTCAGTCCACGTGCTTTTGGTACAGCAAGTCCTCTGTGCCACACCATAAAGTCATAATAGTTCTGGTCATTCATCTCTTCTCCCTTGCTATCGTTGTTAACAAAGTATTTTTCGAATGTCTGAGAGTCTGATTTAGAGTTTAGTCCTAGCAATAAGTTTACCAGATAACTAACGCTGTCTTTGCTTCCGTCAGCATAATATGGATGAAGCAGAGATGTTTTTACGGCACCATTATCTTGAATATACTTTATAACATTAGGATTTTCAGACATTGCTTTTGCCCATGCTTTTGTTGTATATAGATAGTGTCTGTCACTGCGGGTCACATTTGTTATATTCCACATGGCGTTAGCTCCTGGTCCGTCTTGTAATGAGCCACGTGTTAATGCATAAGTGAATTTTTTAATGCGTTTGTCTCCATCGGCAAGAGTGTACCATGCACTGGGTGCCCAAGTTTTTGATGTCGCATCCCACATTGATGGATTTAATTTAACGTAAGGAGATTCGTGAGCATACTGCATTTGTAGCGAATCATCAGGAATGGCATCCAGAAGTGCTGTTCCATAAATTCCTATAGTTGATTCAAGGCGAACATCATAGTTATCAGGTTTCGGATCGGTGTTGAATGCTGATTGTGGAATTGACACATCAGGATATATCAGATCATAACTTTCACCGTCTGCAAACTTGTTGTTATGCTCGTCAGTTGCTTTCTTCCATTTAATGCTAATCTGACTTTCGTCAATAGGTGCGAGAAACGGATCCATCGCTTTTGTTTGCGGCATACCAGTAACTTCCGAAATATAACTGTTTGCAGCATAAGTATTACCGTTAGCATCTGTTCCGGCAGTAGGATGATATATAACTAGCAGATATCCATTTCCCATATCATTAGCTTGATAACGTTCCATGCGTTTGCCATGACCGTATGAAGGATGGCAATACATGCAGCTAGACCTTACCCATGCTGGACCTAAACCACGACGTGGCTGCGTGTTTAGTGTGAAGTCATTCTCGAAAAAAGTCTCTCCCTTTTTAAATATTTGATACATTCCATTGTTTTCCACGTATGGTGATGGATTTGAATAACATCCCTCCTCATTTGATGTTGTTCCAAGTTCTCCACCTGGATTCCATTCGGCTGCCGTGAACACATTGTTTGCTGAATCAACACCTGCGTTTGGATTTACAATATCAGCAGTGTCGTTGTCTGTACATGAGAATGTGGCTATAGTTGAGAGCCCTATAAATAAAGTTTTACTTAATTTTGAAAGTTTCATAATGATAGAATTTAATATGTAAAGGAGAATGCCATATTAAATGACAATCTCCTTTTCTAAATACAAAACAATTATGATGGTCTATTTATTTGTTTTCTGCACGAACTGGTCTGCAGAACTCAAAGCATCGCTAAGTTCCTGACATGCAGCGATTGCTTTAGCGCATTGCGCATTTTTATAGTTCTTTACAAAAGGAGCTGGGATAGCTTCTATTTGTGTCAGTGCATTTGTTATTGCTGTCTCTACACGTTTGCCAGTTTCTGCATCATACTTTGCGAAATAATCGTGAAATGATTTTCCGTTGTTGCGATTGCTTGCGGTTCCACCATACCAGATGTTTTCAATGCTGTGTATATTGTTTTGGAAATCAATAAGAGAATGTTGGCTATATGGAGATTCAATGTAGCTGACGTCTGCACCTGAATATGGATTGTTTATTTTTGTGTTACCCACTTCGTCTGCAATTCCGGCTGATCCATGATCACCACTCAATATAGCGCTCACCGCAGCTTTAACAGATGTATATGTACTACCGCTGTTTCCTGCGTTTTGTAAGTCATAACCGTATGATTTTCCAAGGTCAGTAGTGTATGCTTTTCCTAGATTCTTCAATATGTCACAGTGTGTTTTTGGTGCATTCTCATTCCATGAACATTCCAGTTGATAAACACTGTTGCGTAAATCTTCAGAAACAGCTGCTGCAAATTCAATCTCTCGGCTACCACTTACAGTAGTGAAATCCATTCCGTCTTGATTGTATGTGTCTTTGCTGTTGAGCTCTTGTGCATCTCTGTTTTTTCCGTCACGGAATAGTATAAACTCAATTCCATGAAAACCAATAAGACTTTGATCGTAATTACTAGCCGTTGCAATGCTGTTGTTACTTGTGAGCAGCTTTTATAGTGAAGCAAGGTCAAGAGGCCATGAATCTATATGTGGATCAATACTGAAGTGTGAGGCTGCACCAAGCAAGAAAGCCTCGCTGCGTTCATAATTACTGCGTGCGTTTAGAAATATTTTGCATGCAGCATCAACTTGTGTTTGAGTAATGCTGCCCGTTTTCATTGCAGCCAATGCTTCGCAAAGTTGAGAACAACTATCGGCAAGAGCCTTGTATGTAGGATTGATTGTGTTGTTCACGTCAGAGGCAATAGCTTGTTGCAGCAATTGATCTCCTTCACTTAATGAAGTAGAAGAAGTCTTGTTGTCATCATCACTTGAGCATGATGATATTCCGAGTGTAAATACTGTACTTAGTAGTAATGCTATTGAATAGCTTGCTAATTTTTTCATTTTCTTTGTTTTAAATTATTATAATTGATTATATTCATATTCTTTATAGGAAGAAACCTTCGTATGCTATTCCTACAGAAATAGAAGGTTCGTCGTTATATCCGCTTTTTAGGAATCTTTTTGAGTACTCTGCTTTTAAGGCAATTTGTGGAATAGGGTAGTAGTTGACTCCAAAGGCCATACGATTCTTTTTTGTATATGGATATGAAGGTTCTTCAGATGTTGGTATGTATGAATTATAATATTCATAATGACCAAACACATAGAACTTTTGTTTATCCTGTCTCATTTTCTGAATCTGTGAAAATACATCCCATCCAGCCTCAATGCCAGTAGCCATTGCTGCTTTACCTACATAGTCTCGATTGAATGGAGATGTTTTTGTCTGTCTTCCGGTGAGCAATCTTACGTCGTTGGCATCGCCAAGATGTCCGTAATCAAAGTTTCCTCTTACAATCCAATTGTGAGCATTGTATGTAAAATCAAATGTACCTATTGTTACCGCTCCTTTTAGGTTTCTTGAATTAGCCTCTTTACTAGCTTCGCGTCCTAGAGAGTTGTCTATGCTGTGACCGTAATATCCGCTTATGCCAAGTCTTAATCCAGGTATTGAATAGTTGTCTATTCTTAGTGCTACGGCATATTTGTTAGAAGGTTCAAACTCAAATGCTGTTGTTCCACCTTTTTGTATCCAGTTGTCACGGCTGAAACTCAATGCGTTTAATCCGGCAAGTAACTGCACTTCATATCTGAACTTGCCTAAAATACCCCATAAACTAGCTCCTGTCTGATGCCATGTGCATGGAAATATTGTAGCTTCTCCTTCAGGTCTGTACACTGTAAAGAAGTTTAGTGGTTCATGATGTGCATTCGTGAGTCCTATTGGCACAACGATGTGTCCGAAACGAACATTCAATGAGCGTGAGAATGATTTTTGAATCCAGAACTGTTCAAGTTCAACTTCTCCACCTTTCTCTACTTCCTGTTCCCATTCTCCACTTTCTTCATATTCCTTTTCATAAGATGCTCCTGTTCCACCATGTTCAAATTCAATTTCCGAACCCATAGTCCAGCCCTTACCGAAGTCATAACTTAGATATATTACTGCATGTGGAATATCAAATTTTCCATGGCTAGGATCATTTTTGTAGGCACTTGCTTTTGAATATCTATACACATTATCACTAAAGAATTCGCGACTGTAAGTCACTTCTCCATATCCACCAACACTAAGTTTTTGTTTGTTGGCATGATTCATCACACTGTCTGCTGCTGATACCTGTGCGCTTGAAGTGCTTGGAACAGATAAACCTATTCCTGCTAATACGCATGCTGTCAATAAAGTTTTAAAATCATTCATTTATCTTTTTCTTAGTTATTATTTATTCTATATTAAATCCCAGGTTGCTACTTAGATTGATAAGCTGCATTTACCTGGGATACGCCATGGAAAAGTGTCTTTCAGTTTGCGGTCTCGTCTTAAGGTTAGTTTTTTGTGTAAGTATCTTGCATATCGTCTAGCCTTAAAAATACGGGAATGGCAATCTTCGTCACCTTTCCATTTCGTTTTCGTCTGCAAAGGTATTGCAGATATGTAAACAATGCAATACTCAAAAATCGGTAAATCGCCAATCACCATATCTAGGTATAGTGTGGCTGGTAAATCTATATTGTTGGCATCAAAATCAAATTCATAACATTTAGGTATTGTCGTTATAAACGAATAATCATAACTTTGCAACGGTGAAAATATAGATTGATTTTATAGTTAGCTGAATTACTAATATGTATATTAATATTCGATGTAAAATATGTATAATAGAATATAAGAGTAAACATACAAATTAAATTTCTTTAGAGTAAGAAAACAGATAAAAATTAATAATGTTTTTGTACTGTATAGGGCAGCCTGTGAGGGCAGCCCTATATCATTTATGATTATTTGATTATGATGGTTTGTGTTAAAAAATAGTGTAAAACAGAACAATGTCATTATTTTTAATATCTTTGTAAGTAATATAGGTCTGATTCCTTATTTTAATTTACACCTATATTAATTTAATACATTAGAAAAAATGAAAAAACTTACATTAGAACAACTTAAAGACAACTTCATACTTAGTTGTAAGCGTTTTCCTATTAGCATTTTATTCCTGTTATGGTTGACTGTAAGTCTGATATACTTTCGTTTAGATGGAGGTGGTGATGTTAGATTTTTCAATATTTTCTATCCTGCATCAGCCGCACTCTTGACATGCGTTCTTCGTCTTTGGGAGGAAGAAGTTGATAATTTGAAACACAGCAGTATTATTCTGGGAATAATACAAATATGCTGGTTGGTAGTAGCTGCTTATATCAGTTTCTATTGTGATATAAACATAACCGTAGGAATTAGTATATTTGCTTTGATATTCACAATTGCAGTAGCATTTTTCATCGTTCCGTTCTTTAGGGAAAATGATGATATTCCACTTTGGAACTTCACTTTCCATACATTTTTGACATTCTTATTAGCATTTGTTGTGGCTCAAATTCTTATGGGTGGCGTAATGCTGCTTCTAGAATCATTTAAGCAATTATTTGGTATAGTCTTGTGGAATGATGCATACTACGATGTATCAGTTGTATGTAATGGTTTTATACTACCTTTCCTGTTCTTGCAGCTTATTCCTAAGCATGATAAGATGCACAATAATTCTACAACTGGACTTCCTAAATTCATGTATGGTATCATCCATTATCTGTTTATTCCTCTTACTACTGCCTATCTTGTTACTCTCTATGCTTATGCCGCAAAGATTCTCTTTCAGTGGCAGCTACCTGATGGTTGGGTGGCATGGCTTGTAACAGGTTTGATGGTCTTGATGCTGATAATTATCATGACGGTTTATCCGTCTCAGTTCAGTGATGGACATGAGGTTGATAAAAAGACTATGAAATGGCTTCCTATTCTTGTATTGCCACTATTGTTACTAATGTCTATTGGCATATTCCGCAGAATCAGTGAGTATGGTATAACCGTCAATAGACTTTACATTGCATTGTTTAATCTATGGTGCTATGGTGTGTGTATATGGCTAATAGTAAGAAAGGCTAGGAGAGTAGTGTGGATACCAGTCTCGTTTACGGTGTTGCTTTTGCTTTCTTCTGTTGGATCTCCAAACTTTTCAAGCATTGTATTGTCTTCATTGAAATCTACTGTCATGAAAGGTTTGAAGAGTGCTAAAGTTACCAAACTTCCAATGGATGTTGCTGCATATAGAGATTTGATTAAACATAAAGATGCTTCAATTAATGATATAAACAGCAAACTTTATTATCTTAAGTCTCTATATGACGAAAAGGATTTGGCAGATATTGCTGATTCTGTTACTCTTTCGCGAGTTCAATATTCAAACTTCACTAAAAATGAGATGAATATCAGTGATCTAGAATTTACTATTCCAGACGATGAAGGCGCTATAATGATACCTAATGGTTATAAGCATGTACTACCAAATTTTGATTACGATGCACATAACGTAAAAGTAGATGGTGACAAAATTAGTTTCATTATTGAGTATGTTGATCATGGTAAAAAAGTTCAGTTACCTGTAGAAATTTCAATCAAGGAATTAAAGAGTATAGAGCATTCAAAGCGTATAAAAGCTATAACAAGTAGTCATGCTGTAATCTATTTTTCGTCGTTTTCTTTCTATGATGAATCTAAATTAGTGTCGTTTACTGCAACCATCTTCTATTGATAATACCTAGAAATGATTATTGTGGTTATCATTATTTTTATGTAATTTTGCAAACGATAATAAATAATATTCAGAAGTAATGAAAAATCAGAAAATGTATGAGGCTGACGATCAGATGATTTCCCTTATAAGAGATAATTATAATATATTGCAGAGTCTTGGAAGCTTCGGCTTGAGCCTTGGATTTGGTGACAAGACGGTGAGACAAGTCTGTGATGAACAAAAGGTAGACTGCTATACATTTTTGGCCGTTGTGAATTTTACCATCAACGGATATATTGATGTAGATAATGAAGACAAGCTTTCATTGTCTACGCTTTTGCATTATCTGAAGGCAAGTCACGACTATTATCTAGGATTCCAACTACCGTTTATTCGTAAGGAGTTGGAGGATGCGCTAGATCAGACCGATAATCTGGCTAGATTGATACTTAAACTTTATGATGAGTATGCACGAGAAATACGTATGCACATGCGTTATGAGGAGAAAACTGTCTTCCCTTATGTTGAATCACTTATCGACAATCAGTCTTCTGCAAATTATGACATTGACACTTTCTCAAAGCATCACAACCAGATAGACAAGAGATTAAAGGAACTAAAGAATATTATTATCAAGTATTTGCCAAGTGATGAATTGCACAACAATCAGCTCACAGCCACATTATATGATATATATAATAATGAGGATTGGCTCATGCAGCATTCAAAAGTAGAGGATAACATCTTTATACCTGCCATAAGACGACTGGAACACAAGACAAAACAGAATGATGTCTCTGTGAAGATATCAAACATGATAAACAAAAATTCAGAAAGTAACGAGACTATCAGTGATAGAGAAAAAGATGTTGTAATAAGTCTTGTTCAGGGAATGAGTAACAAGGAGATTGCTGATCATTTGTGTATTTCTATTAATACCGTTATTACGCATCGTAGAAATATTGCGAGAAAGTTACAGATTCATAGTGCTGCCGGACTAACTATTTATGCAATCGTAAATAATTTAGTTGATATTTCTGCGGTAAAACTATAATATTCTTAAATGTTGTTGATGTCAACATATCCATGCATCACGGCATAAATAGTTAATGCGCTGACACTCTTCAGTCCCAGTTTATCCATGATATTCTTTCGGTGACTGATTACTGTTGTCAGTCCGATATTCAGTTGGTCAGCTATTTCTTTATTGATAAAGCCTTGTATGATTAGCGAAAGCACTTCAATTTCTCTATCGCTAAGAATCTTTGTCTTTACTGGCTGTATAGTCTTTGGAAGATTCTTTCCTCCTGCATGACCGTGTTGCTCAAGTTGAAGCAGTGATTTTACAAGTTGCTCTTCAGGTACGTTTATGCATAAGCTCTTGAAATAACTCATCTGTGTACTTGGATCGTTAGATGTCGTGAGAACGATAGTCTTTTGCTTGCGTTCCAAGAATGCAGTCCTATTTTCCAAAACAATCTTCATTGCTACGAAATAATGGAAGAAACTATCCATGTCGGCCATTTGCAGTGCCTCGTAGGAGTTGAAAGTATCAATCTCTATTGTAGGCATCACGTTCTGCAACATAGTCTTCAGTCCAATAACAGCCAATGTGTTATTGTCTACTATGGCTATTTTAGGTATAAATGCCATTGTGGTGTGATGTAATGTTTCGTTCATATTTCAGTTATAATGTAGAGTTATAGGAATGGAGCAAGCAGATGTCCGAACCAGCCTCTGAACTTTTGCCATGGATCTCTCCATTTATTCCATTTTGCCTCTGTCAGTTTGAAGCAGTTTGCTTTCTCTCTGATAAATAAGTTGTCTAGTTGCTGCGTTGTGCATTTATCCACTATAACAGCATTATCCTCATAGTCCCAGCTAAGGCTTCGTGCGTTAAGGTTTGCACTTCCTACGGTACATACCCTGCCGTCAACCATAATGATTTTAGTATGATGGAATCCTGGCTTATACATCCATATATTGCAGCCTGCTTTCATCAGTTTGTGAGCATTATAGAAACCGCAGTCTGGAGTAAGTGGAATATCGTTTCTGATACTTAGCATGATATCCACTTTCACACCTCGCTTTACAGCATTTTTAAGAGCCTTCTTTATGTCGTGGTTTAATGTAAAATATGGATTTATAATCTTTATGCTATCTTGTGCATCGTTTATCGCAGCGAGATAAAACTGTCTGATAATCTTGTTTGAAGTGTGTGGTTCTCTGTTCACAATACCTATCATCTTGTTTCCTGCCGATTCACATACATCAGGTTTCAGTCCCTTTATATAATCAGCGTTGGTGATACCTCGATAATATTGTGCTCCATGAATGTTCTGACCAGTCACCTTATTCCACATTTTTAGGAATATTGCCTGAAGCGTGTTAACCTCGTCACCTTCTATGCGGCAGTGCATGTCATGCCATTCACCCACATCCTCTGTTCCGGTTATATAATAGTCGGCAACATTCATTCCGCCAGTATATGCAATCTTTCCGTCTATCACCACAATCTTTCTGTGGTCACGAGAAAAAACATGATTTATCCAAGGAAACGTGATAGGATCAAATTTATAGATTTCAATCCCTTTAGCACGTATCGTTTCAAGATATTTATTCTTTAATGGACGGTTGTTGGATGAGTTTCCAAAAGCATCAAACAGGGCTCTTACCTCAACACCTTGTTTGGCTTTCTCCTCTAGTATATTGAATAGAAGTCCTGCTATTGAGTCGTTACGGAAATTAAAGTATTCCAGATGAATGCTTTTATGAGCTTGCTTTATAGCTTTGAATAAGTCGTCGAATTTTTCCTGTCCTGTTTTCAGGAGAGTTACAGAGTTGTTGTGCGAAAACTTTATCCCACAGTTGCGCAAATCTCTTACGATAAGAGAGTCTGAAGTTTGGGCACTACAGAAAGAGCTGCACAATAATAAAAATGAAAATAATAACTTTCTCAATGACATGGAAATGTTCTTTCTGTTAAATCATGCAGGCATAGTGATCAACGACACCAAGCAGATGCTGGTTTTCATCGACAACTAGTACTGTATGTATTTTGTGTTGGTGCATAATGCTCTGGACTTGGCTAATCTTTGTTGTCGGCAAAACCAGTTTTGGTGTGCGTGTCATGATGTCGCTCACTGTATGGTCGAAGAATTTAGCCTGCCATTTTTCCATAGCTCGGCGAATATCTCCGTCGGTAATCAGTCCTATAACCTTGTCATTTTCCACTGAAACTCCAAGTCCAAGTTGTCCCTTGCTCACTCTGATGATAGCTTCTCCAAGGTGCATGTCCTGAGGTACTATAGGAAGATCGTCTACACGCATCACGTCAGATGCTGTTGTAAGAAGACGTTTGCCAAGTTCTCCTCCTGGATGGAATTGTGCGAAATCCTGTGGTTTGAAGTCTCTCACCTGCATAAGTGCAATAGCCAGTGCGTCACCCATTGCTAGAGCGGCTGTAGTACTGCTTGTCGGAGCGAGATTCAACGGGCATGCTTCCTTCTCTACCTTTACCTGTATATGTGCGTTGCTATATTTTGCCAATAGAGAATTTGGATTGCATGTCATAGATATTATCGGAATATTCATGTGCAACACCATAGGTATGAAGCGAAGCAATTCGTCAGTCTGTCCTGAATTACTTAGTGCCAATACAACATCGCTGGAAGTCATAACTCCTAAATCGCCATGATACACATCCAAAGGGCTGATAAAGAATGCCGGTGTACCTGTTGAAGCCAATGTTGCAGCTATCTTTGCGCCAATGTTTCCGCTTTTGCCAACTCCCGTAACAATAATCTTTCCATAGCAGTTATACATCATATTAACAGCCTTTGTGAAGTTGTCGTCTATCTGCGGTATCAAGTCAGTAATTGCCTGTGCTTCATCACTTAGTGCCTGAATGCCCCAATCACAAACGTGTTCCAGTCTTTCTTCAATATGTATATCGTTCATTTTGTTACAATAGTTTTTCGATAAGTCCTTCTAATTTGTCAAGTTCCAGCATGTTGGGTCCATCACTAAGTCCATTGTCTGGATTGGGATGAACTTCAAGAAAGTATCCTGTTGCTCCGAATGCTTTTGCGGCTAATGCCATAGACGGAACAAAACGACGGTCACCACCTGTAGAACCGTTTCCAGCTCCAGGACGTTGCACGCTGTGTGTGCAGTCCATGATTACGTTTGGAGTGATTTCCTTCATATCTGGGATATTGCGGAAGTCAACTACAAGATTGTTGTAACCGAAGCTGTTGCCTCTTTCTGTAAGCCATACTTCCTTAGCACCGCTTTCCATCGCTTTCTCTACAGGATATTTCATGTCAGCACCACTAAGGAACTGTGCTTTTTTAATATTCACAATCTTTCCTGTTTTGGCAGCAGCTACAAGCAAGTCTGTCTGTCGACATAGAAATGCAGGAATCTGTATCACGTCGCATACCTCTCCGGCAGCTTCAGCTTGATAGCTTTCGTGTATATCAGTGAGTATTCTCAGTCCGTATTTCTCTTTTATGTCAGAAAGCATTTGTAATCCGCGTTCCAATCCAGGACCACGGAATGAATTTAGTGATGTGCGATTAGCTTTGTCGAAAGACGACTTGAATATAATATCCACACCTAGTTTCTTGTTTATTCTTACCAGTTCGCGAGCTACGGTATCAAGCAGTTCTGATGACTCAATAACGCATGGGCCTGCAATAAATATTTGTTGCATACTTCTAGAATTTCTTAGATTGCAAAGTTACGAAAAATCTCTGTAATAGGCAAAGAAATAAGGTGTAAATGATACGAATAGACTAATTAATAAGGCATAAAGACTATATAAATAGCCAACAATAACGCATGAGCTAATTAGGTTCATCCCATAGACCTATTGATGGAGTCATGCATTGATGATATTTTGATATGTAAGTTCTTTGAAAAACAAGTGAAGAATTGATAAAATGAAAAAAATGCGATTCTATACTTTTCAAACGTGTTTATGCTTTAAAAAACATCTATATAAGTAATGTTCGCACGCTCGCACGCACGAACTCTACTCGTTTTTTCTAGCGTCTAAGTGTCGACTCGTTGATAGCCAGACAATTAGATGCTATTTTTAGCATTCTATAGTGACGTTCAAGTGTCCTTAAAACTGGCGTTTCTACGATGGAATGCAAAAAACATGTTACGATATAGCTAGTTCTATTAAATAAGACGTTTCTTCGACACTATAAAAATACAGAAAAGCAAGTTAACTTACTGATACTCATCCTGTAGTCACTTAGACGCTTATTTTTTTGAAAACCCTATGTAGAGACTTGCAAATTAGCAAGCATGCAGATTGAATAATTGCCGAAAAAAACTCAATTTTTCGATTTGCGTTTTACGAAGGAATAGGGTGCATTCTACGAAGGAATGCATTGCGTTTTACGACGTTTTGCATTGCATTGCTTCGTAAAACGCAAAATAATACGTAGTAAAGACGTAGCTTACCGTAGTTAAATATTGTTGGATGAGTCTGTAATGTGTTGTATGTCAATGAATTAATATACCACGTAGCTCCCGTAGCTAAAAATAACAAATAAGCTAGTAGAGGCTACTGTATTTTGAATGTACAGGTTTTAATCATTAGCTCATAACTTGACCTCAGAAATGCGTTTTTGATTTCTACGATTAAACGGTCTAGTTTTTGTTGTTATTATCTTTTTTCTGTTGCACGTTGTGTAAAAAAACATAACAAATTTTATCGCAATATCATCAAGATAGTATCGACTTTGAAAATGAAATTATGAAAGAAAGTTTGAACTTTTTTCAAAAAAGTTGGAACATTTTTGAAAAAAGTTGCAAAAATAAACGTGTAACTCGCTGACAGTCAAAGTCCCCACTATATACAAGATATAGATAGATATATAGATAGATATATTTAGAGAAACTAATGCTGCAGCTGTAATAAAGAAAACAGCAGCAGCATTAGTTTTTCTGGCGAAGAAGAAATAAAACTTCTTTACATTACGATTTTACTGCATCTTCTGAATGCTTGATTGATATTTCGCGTTGCGGATATGGGATCTCGATATTGTATTTATTCAGCGTGTCGTAGATGCATTCAAGAATACATCCGTCGGCATCGTTCTGTGATAACACAGGAACCCATACAAGAATCTTTAGATTGATGGCACTGTCGCCGAAATCCTTTAAAGTGATATTTATGTCACGCTCCTTGTTGATGCAGTCTAGTTTTGAAATCTCGTCATGAAGCAACTGTTTCACTTTGTGGATATCTGTTCCGTAAGCCACACCAACTTCGAGGCAATCAAGTTCGTAACCATGATTCTTGGTCATGTTCTTGTAGTTCTTTGTGAAGAGCTGACTATTTTGGAATGCAATTACCGAACCGTCATTTGCCTCGACAATAGTTGAAGTATAACTTATTGAACTAACCCTACCACGAGTTCCGTCACAAACGATATAATCGCCAATCTTCACACGTCCCGCCATAAGAGAAATACCGTAGTAGATGTTTTCAAGAATATCCTTCATGGCAAAACCGATACCTGTAGATAGACCTCCGGAAACAACAACCAGCCATGTGTTGTCAATATGGAAAATGGCCAGTGCACTTATCAGCCATATACCCCATACGATTACCTGCACAAGATTCTTTGCCATAACGTTTTTGCTGGCAGCGGTACTGTGGTCTGATTTCTCGAAATGAAGTTTCAGAAAAGCCTTAAAACATCTGTTGCCGTATGAGAACAGATAGAACAGCACGATTACCTCTGCAATAGAGAATATGCTAGCTGAGAACCACTTTGTTTCGATATAGTTTTTCTTGAATATCATCCACGTTGTGTCGCTGAGATTGAACACGTCGGAAGCCCAGTATATAGCGATGATAAACGAATAGACGCCTAGCATTGGTAAAATCACTTTGTAAATTAAGTCGAACAGCCACGTCTTCTTGATATCCATTTTGTCGTAGCCTTTTCTTTTAGCGATACCTTTAAGCCATCCTCGAAGGCATGTTATTGTGAGTATGCATGTAAGCTGCATCACCCACCATATCAGCAGTTGCACACTGAACAGCGTGTATCCATTACTAGCAGAAATCAGTGACACGATAAAAACCAAAAGGGATGTGTATGTGAAGGCGAAATCGCTCTTTGGAATGTTCTTGTTGTGTCGTCTTATCACCCACCATTGCCATATCGTGCAGATGAGCAGGATAGGCGAAAATATGATGTTAACCAAATCATTTGGAATCAATATTATGCGGAATGCTATCACGACGAGTCCTATAAATATCAATGGCGAGTATATTCTGAATGCGCTTGCAATCTGCTTGCCGTCAAGTCGCAGAAGAAGTGAAATCAGAATCACGCCTAGCAGCCATGTATATTCCACAAGAAGTCCGCTAGCCATGATGATGAAGTTTTGTTCGGAGAAGATAAATCTTGTAAGTCCCAATATTATCGCTAGCGACACCACGGACGAAGCCATGATAATGCAGGTGCGTTTAGACATGAACGACTCGGTGCGAAATCTCTTAGGCACTAGAAATCTTATTGATAGAATATTGAGGAAGCAAGCAATGAAACCATAGAAACCCATTATAGCAAAAAGTCCGAAAATCAGTCGTGAGTCCCATTGCGATGGCACTTTAGTCTTAATGAAATATTTGCTTTCTATGGATTCACGTGTTTCTCTCACGTTCATGCCCAACTTTGATATAATCTTAAAATAATTGTCACCGGCATTGCTGAAGATATTGTTTTGTATTTCAGAATAACGCTTGTTGGCATAGTCGTTAAGATGCTTCAGTTGGCTTTCTGTAGACTGATAATAACCAATGTAGTCATTGAATTGGTTGCTGTTGTCATTAAGTGTATGACGGATGTTGATAGCCAATGTGAGACATACATTCTTGTCGATCAAAGCCTTTTGGTTAAGTGATGCAACGTGCATGCTGCTCAAAGTGTTGATAAGACTGTCGTAGCGAGCAATCTCCGAGTTGGTCTTTGTGATGAAGTTTCTGAACGGTAGCACGTTTTTCTTGTAATCATGATATTGTTCAGTTGCTTCATGACATGCATACGCTAGATCGAATACGTATTCAGGACGTTGCGAATAGAGCATTAGCGAGTTTTGGCTGCTCTTGTTCATAATTCCGAATAGTTTATCGACGACTTGAGTCTGCTGCTCTTTCATGAATCCCGACTGACGTTCAAGTTCAGTATGGTAATTTGTGAGTTCGGTACGAAGAATAGACAGCGTGTTTTCAAGATTTTGTTCTTTGAGAACGGCTCTTGCCGGAGATAGTATCGTGGCAATGAGTAGGATTGTTAGTAAGACCCTCTTGTTCATTAATTTGCTTTGTTATGAAATATGCATGCAAAAATACTAAAAAGGCGATAATAAAGGCTTGAAAAGGCAATCTTTTTTAAATAATTATCTTTAATATCGTTTTTTATGATTACTTTTGTAGTTAAATAATTGATAATCGAAAAGATGTTGATAATAGCAGATAGCGGTAGTACCAAAACCGATTGGTTTGTTGTGGAAAACAACGAGATAACAAGAACTTTCAGGTCACAAGGCATAAATCCCTTTCATCAGGATGTTACGGAAATAAGGCGTACGCTGAATGAAGAAGTGTTGTGCATGATGACAGAAGAATTATTGTCATCTGACTTGCAGATTGCCTTTTATGGAAGTGGATGCACTGTTGAGAAGATCCCCGTAATGCAGCAGATTCTTGCCGGCGGATTCTCTTTGCCGTTGCAAAGCGTGGAAGTGGCAGGTGACTTGCTTGGTGCGGCACGTGCCGTATGCGGGCATGAGAGCGGTATTGCATGTATATTGGGCACAGGTGCAAACAGTTGCCTATATGACGGAAAAGAGATGATATCAAATATTCCACCGCTAGGCTACATACTTGGCGACGAAGGCAGTGGAGCTGTGCTTGGTAAGAGATTCATGAACGGAATATTCAAAGGGTGGATTCCTGAACGGATAAAGGCCATGTATCTTCAAGAGACAAATCAAACTTATAGCAGCGTAATAAGCAAAGTATATTCAGAGCCGTTGGCAAATCGCTATCTAGCCACAGTGTCTAAATTTGTTGGTAAGCATATTGACGAGGAACCTTTGCGAAAACTGGTGAGGGATAATTTCTCTGATTTCATGAAATACAATATATTACCCTACAACGAGGTGAGCAAGATAGGTTTTATAGGCAGTGTCGCAGTTGCCTTTTCCGACATTCTCAAGGGAGTGTGTAATGAATATGGATTTGAAGTGAGTAGAATCGATCAAAGTCCTGTTAGCGGTTTGCTTGATTATTATAGCAAATTAAACGTAAAATGAACGTTTTTTGCTCGTAACGCATTGTTATGTCGAAAAAATGTTGTAATTTAGCACCCTAGAAAAAGAACTAAAAATCGCTTAGAATGAAAATAAACGGCATTCTGATGGATTTTTACTTTTAAGGTTTAAGCTGATAAATGAGAAAATAATAAATAATAAATAAATTTAAATGGACGAAAATCAGACAATTGATAACCAAAGAATATTGAAGATCAATATTGAGGACGAAATGAAGTCTTCGTATATTGATTATTCAATGTCTGTTATTGTGGCTCGTGCACTACCAGATGTGCGTGATGGTTTTAAACCAGTTCACCGTCGTATTCTTTACGGTATGGAGGGACTTGGTAATACTAGTGATAAGCCTTACAAGAAATGTGCCCGCGTAGTTGGTGAAGTTCTTGGTAAGTATCACCCACATGGAGACTCTTCTGTTTATGGTGCACTTGTACGTATGGGACAGGATTGGAGCATGCGTTATAAACTTGTAGACGGTCAGGGAAACTTTGGTTCTGTAGACGGTGATTCTCCTGCAGCCATGCGTTATACAGAGTGCCGCCTTAGCAAAATGGGTGAGCGCGTCATGGACGACTTGGAAAAGGAAACTGTAGACATGACCAATAACTTTGACGATACGCTTGTAGAGCCTTCTGTTATGCCGACAAAGATTCCTAACTTGTTGGTAAACGGTGGTAACGGTATCGCTGTAGGTATGGCTACAAATATTCCTACTCATAATCTTAGTGAAGTAATCGACGGTTGCTGCGCATATATTGATAATCCTGAAATCGACTTGGACGGATTGATGCAATACATCAAGGCTCCGGACTTCCCAACAGGTGCTTATATTTATGGCATGCAGGGCGTACGTCAGGCTTATGAGACTGGTCGTGGCCGCATCATAATGCGTTCAAAAGCTGAAATAGAGAGTGGCGAGAGTCACGATAAGATCGTCATTACTGAAATTCCTTATGGGGTCAACAAGCAGATGCTTATTGAGTATATCGCTGAGTTGGTTAAGGATGGTAAGATTGATGGTATCAGTAACGCTAATGATGAGTCTGGTCGCCAGGGTATGCGTATAGTAATTGATGTAAAGAAAGACGCCAATGCTAACGTAATACTCAATAAACTTTTCAAGATGACAGCATTGCAGAGTTCTTTCTCTGTAAATTGTATTGCTCTTGTAAAGGGACGTCCACGTTTGCTCAGCTTGCGCGAATGCGTAAAGTATTTCGTAGAGCATCGTCATGACGTAACTATCCGCAGAACAAAGTATGACTTGAGAAAGGCTCAGGAGCGTGCTCATATTCTTGAAGGACTTATCATTGCATGTGATAATATCGACGAGGTTGTTCATCTTATCCGTGCAAGCAAGACTCCTGCTGAGGCTCAGAAGAACCTTGAACAGCGTTTTAACCTTGATGAATTGCAGAGTAGGGCTATCGTGGATATGCGATTGAGTCAGCTCACAGGTCTACGTATGGATCAGTTGCATTCTGAATACGATGAACTGGAGCGTCAGATAGCTTATTTCCAGCAGATTCTTGACGATCCTGAACTTTGCAAGAAGGTTATGAAAGAAGAACTTATCGAAGTTAAGGAAAAGTATGGCGATGAACGTCGTACAGAGATTAAATATTCTAGCGAGGAATTCAATCCTGAAGACTTCTATCCAAATGATCCTGTTGTTATTACTGTCAGCCACATGGGCTACATCAAGCGTACACCGCTTAGTGATTTCCGTGAGCAGGCACGTGGTGGAGTAGGTGCAAAGGGTGCACGTCATCGTGAGCAAGACTTTACTGAATTCATCTATCCTGCTACAATGCACCAGACAATGTTGTTCTTCACTAAGAAGGGACGTTGCTTTTGGCTGAAGTGTTATGAAATTCCTGAGGGCGACCGCAATAGTAAGGGCCGCGCTATACAGAATATGCTCAATATTGAAAGTGACGACACACTGAACGCAATACTTCGTTTGAGTGGTCTTAACGATGAGGAATTCAACAAAAGTCATTATGTGATTTTCGCAACGAAGAACGGTACTGTTAAGAAGACTAGTCTTGAGGCTTACAGCCGTCCACGTGCAAATGGTGTCATTGCCATAAACATCGCAGAGGGTGACGAGGTTATTGATGTACGTCTTACTAATGGTAACAACGAGCTGATTATTGCAAACCGTAACGGTCGTGCTGTTCGTTTCAATGAGAATGCAATACGTACAATGGGACGTACAGCTACCGGTGTAAGAGGTATGCGTCTTGATGCAGAGAACGATGATGTTATAGGTATGGTTACCGTAAACGACGCTGACACAGAAACCGTTATGGTTGTAAGTGAGCAGGGTTATGGTAAGCGCAGTCTGGTTCAAGACTATCGTATCACAAATCGTGGTGGTAAGGGTGTTAAGACGATGTCTATAACAGATAAGACAGGTCGCTTGGTAAGCATAAAGAATGTTACTGACGATAATGACCTTATGATTATCAACAAGAGTGGAATCGTAATTCGTCTCTCTGTTGCTGATGTTCGTATAATGGGACGTGCAACACAGGGCGTTCGCCTTATCAATCTCGCAAAGAAAAACGATGTCATTGCCAACGTATGTAAGGTAATGAGCTCTGAATTGGAGACTACTGTTGAGGAAGAAAGCCGTGCGCAATGGGCTAACAAGTCTGAAGAGATAAAGAAGGATACTCAGATTGATTCTTCGGCAGAAGATAAAGAAGAGGCTCCTTTGGTTGACTTCGAAGATGACCAAACAGAAGAATAATAAACCTTTTAATATAAAAACGTAATTATGAGAAAGTTAATGATCGCAGCATTGATGCTACTAGGTACATCTGCTGCTTTTGCCGGCGACAGCGAGCCTCTGAAGGCGATACTTAAGGCAAAAACTTATGCTGACGCAGAAACACTGCTGAAGACTAACTTGAACCAGTTGGTAAACGACGCTGAAAAGGCTAAGGCTTACAATAAGCTTGTTGACTTGGCAATGGAAAAAGTCACCAAGGAACAAGGAACCATTACTTCTAACCAGATGGCAAAGCAGTTTGGTCAGGGTAAGGAAGTGGCTTATGATACTACTGGTTACAACGACGCACTTTATGATGCCATAAATAGCGCTATCGTTTGTAATGAATTTGACCAGAAACCAAACGATGGTGGTAAAATCAAGCCTAAGTATGAGTCTTCTAACGCTACTCGCCTTTACGGTTTGCGTGCTAACCTTATCAATGCTGGACAGGCTGCAGGTCAGAAGAATAATCAGACAGTAGCTTTGAAATACTTTGGTATGTATGTAGAGAGTGCTGTTAATCCATTGTTCAAGAGTATTGACCGTACAAAGACACCTGATCAGTATCTTGGTGAGGTTGCTCGTGTAGCTGGTGTTTACGCATTCCAGAACAAGCAGATGGACTTGGCAAATAAGTATGTTGACGTAGCTATGCAGGACACTGCCGTTTACAAAGACGCTCTTAACCTGAAAATGTATCTTATGCAGCAGGGGTTGAAGTCTAAGGCTGATTCTCTTCAGTATGTTGAAACATTGAAGGGTCTTTATGCTAAGGATTCAAAGAACGACCAGATTTTCGCAACAATAGTAAACATGTATGGTAGTCTTAAGATGATAGCTGAGCAGGACAAAGTTATTGCTGACAAAATTGCTGCTGATCCTGAGAATTCTATCGCATGGGCTTTGAAGGGACAGAACTTGATGAACAGTAACAAGCCAGAACAGGCTGTTGAAAGTTTCAAGAAGGCTATCATAAAGGATGACAAGAATGTTGTTGTTCTTACATATCTTGGTTTCTGCCTTAATGCACAGGCTGGTTCTATCAACGGCAACAAGGCTGAACAGCAGAGACTTTACAAAGAGAGCCAAGATTACTTAGAGAAGGCACGCAGTTTGGATCCAAACCGCGAGAAGGCTAACTGGAGTTATCCTCTCTACTCTGTTTATTACAGTCTTTATGGCGCAACAGACAGTCGTACAAAGGAAATGGAATCTTTGAACAAGTAATTCTATTAAATAAAAATAGAGCATTACCGTGGAGTTTTCATCCATAGGTTATGCTCTATTTACCTTTATGAAACGCAGCTTTCTTATAATAACAATATTGTTTTGTATGTCATCATTTATGACGTGCTTTGGGCAAGATGTGCAGAATACTGCAAAACGTCTAAACACAGAGATTGATAATATACTTGATAATATGCCGTCGATAAGTGATGACACATTATACTATTATGATAATGTTGTCAAATTGATGAAAACGGCAGTATTATGTGATTACTTCGATTCAAAAAGTGATTCTAAAGGCAAAATAAAACTACATTACAGACATGACAATTCCAAACGATTGTCAAAGTTTCTTTCTCCGCTTATTGACGCAGGCATGTATGAATATGGTCGCAGAAAAAACGACGATGCCATGGAAATATTTAAGTTGTATCTTGATTGCACCGATGGAGCTCTGTTCCAAAAGCAAAACCAGAATGTTGGACTTGTCGCATATTATGTGAGTCTGCTTTCTTTTGGAAAAGAGGATTACGACAATGCTAAACGTTACGCTGACTTGGCATTGAAGGATGCAAATTTTGCACATGATGCAGCGGAAATAAAGATTAACTGCATTAGCAAGCAACTTGTGACTAAAGCTGATTCTGTGAATTATGTGGCAGAATTACTGGATCTTTATGATAAAGCTCCTGAGAATACAGCTTATTTTAAAATGCTTGCGGATTATTTCTTAGCAAACGGACATGAACGTGAAGTGTCGCAGTTTGCAATGAGTGAGACTAAAAAAAATCCTGAAAATAAACTTGGATGGATGTTGAAAGGTGCGGTTGAACAGAAAAACATGCGATGTGTTGATGCGATTAACAGTTTTAAGTGTGCATTGAGTATTGACAGTACTTATGTGCCGGCAGTATATAATATAGGAAAATGTTACTATAATGAAGCCAAACTGTTGAAGGACAGTATGCAAGTCAGTAAACTGCGGTTTAGAAAGGCTGACGAAATTAAATACAGAGAGTTGTTGCAAAGCGCAAAACAATGGATTGTTAAAGCCTCACTGCTTGATCCTAAGCAGGAGGAAATGGAGAGCAAGCAAATGCTTGAATATATTAATAAGGTTATAAGATAATGAGAAAGTATATTTTATACATATTGATATTTTTACTGCCACAGTGTGTAATGGGGCAGAAAAAGGTAATATCACAGGCACGTGATTTTGTGAAGAGTGGAAGTAGTCTTGACAATGCGGAAAAGCTTATGACTGATTTGCTGAAAGACTCAACAAACAGAGATAACGAGAAAATATGGCTTACACTTTTCGAAGCGCAGCAGAAACAATATGAGCAGGGTAACGAAAAATTGTATCTTAAACAGCAATACGATACGACATCACTGTTTAATCTTACAAGAAGGATGTTCGCCACGTTGGAAGGACTGGACTCTTTGGATATGAAGCCTGATGAAAAGGGACGTGTAAAGTTTCAATATCGTGACCACAGTGCTGAACTTCTTAATCAATATAGGCCTAATCTCTATTATGGAGGTATTTATTTCATAAAGAAACATGACTACTTGAGAGCCTATGATTTCTTTAATACTTATATTGATTGTTCGGCTAATCCGTTGTTTGCAAAATATAAATATGCCTCTCGTGACAAGAATCTTCCTCAGGCTGCGTATTGGGCTGTGTATTGTGGATATAAGCTGAAAGATCCACAAGCAACACTTAGACATACTTATCTGGCACTGAAAGATACAGCACATACTAACTTGATGCTGCAATATCTTGCAGAGACATATAAACTTGAAAATGATACTGTACGATATGTTAAGACATTATGGGATGGTTTTGATAAATATCCCACATTCTCATTCTTCTTTCCTCGACTTATTGATAACTACGTGCAACTGAATCAATATGAAGAGGCTTTGAAAATATGCGATACAGCCTTGAAATCTGATAGTGCAAGTGTTGTATTCAGATATGCCAAGAGTAGTGTGCTTTTGTTGCAAGGCAAATACTCTGACTGTCTTGATATTTGCAAAAGACTTATAGCGCAGAACGACTCTCTTGCTGATGCGCATTTAAATGCAGGTCTGTCATGGTTTAATCAAGCTGTGGAATTGGACAAGAACATGCAGTTGAGTCAGAAAAAGCGAAATAAGATATTGGACTGCTATCGTAACGCAATGCCTTATCTTGAGAGATATCGGGCACTGGCACCTGAACAGAAAAGTAAATGGGCTTTACCTCTATACACTATATACTTAAATTTGAATATGGGTAAACAGTTTGATGAAATAGATAAATTATTATGAATATAGATAAAATTATAAATAAACTCAATATTGAGTTGAACGTCATGCAGCAGGCAACAGTAGATGCCCTGCTTAATGGCACAGATGATATAGTGCTTCTTTCACCTACGGGTTCTGGTAAGACGCTTTCATATTTACTTCCACTTTCTCAGCTTGTAGATGCAAGCAGTGACGAAGTGCAAGCTGTAGTTGTTGTGCCTGGACGTGAGCTTGCTTTGCAGTCTGCCAACGTGCTTAAAGACATGGGAAGCGGACTTCGTGGAATGGCTTGCTATGGTGGACGTCCTACAATGGATGAACATCGCAAATTGCGTGAGGTGAAACCTCAGATAATTTTTGCAACACCGGGAAGACTAAATGATCATCTTGATAAGTTGAACATCGTTGCTGACAATATTAAATATCTTGTAATTGATGAATTTGACAAGTGTCTTGAAATGGGTTTCCATGACGAGATGCAGTCGTTAATTTCCAAATTGCCTAGTGGTGTAAGAAGTATTCTTCTTTCTGCAACACCGGCTGAGGAATTGAAAGACCAGAAAATAATCAATAATAAGTTTACTACACTTAACTTCCTTCCCGATGAAGAGCAGGTTCCTGACCGTGTGCATATATACAAAGTGGAAAGTCCGCAGAAGGATAAGTTGGAGACATTGCGACAACTGTTGTTGACATTTCGTGATGGGAGCAGTATTGTATTCCTTAACTTCCGTGATTCTGTTGAGCGTACAGCCGAATTCCTTCGTGAAGCAGGTTTCTGTATCAGTTACTTCCATGGTGGAATGGAACAGAAACAGCGTGAAGACGCACTTTATAAATTCTCTAATGGAAGTGCAAATATATTCGTGAGTACCGACCTCGCTAGCCGTGGACTGGACATTCCTGATATTGACAATATAGTACACTATCATATACCTGAGAGTGAAGACGGATATATTCATCGTGTAGGAAGAACCGCCCGTTGGGATAAAATGGGACGTAGTTTCTTTATATTGAATTCGGATGAACATGTGCCTGCGTATGTAGATGCAGAAGTTGATAATTACGAAATACCTGAAGAATTGCCAAAGCCTGCATTGCCAAAGATGTCTACAATATATATTGGTAAAGGTAAAAATGACAAGATTAGTAAGGGTGATATCGTTGGATTCCTGTGCAAGAAAGCCGGACTGAAGAAAGATGAAATCGGCAAGATTGACGTTCAGGATAGATTCGCTTACGCAGCCGTAGCACGACAGAAACTTCAAACTGTATTGAAGCAGACAAGCGGAGAAAAAATCAAAGGTGTAAAAACAATTGTTGAGGAAGTGAAATAAATATACTAAGTAATAGTGTATTAATATGCGCTTTTACTGAAAAAAATATTGTGTCATTTTACAAATTGAAAGAAATAAAGCGCAATTGCTAAATTATTGCTAAATAATTTGTTTAAACAAAAATAAAAGTGTAATTTCGCATGCGTAAAAACTAAAAATATATCACGTAATTGATAAATCTTTAAAATATATTTAGATGAAGAAGTACAACTTTAATGCAGGTCCATCAATTCTTCCTCGTGAGGTAATTGAGAACACAGCTAAGCAAATTTTGGATTTCAATGGCAGCGGTCTTTCTCTAATGGAAATTAGCCATCGTGCTAAAGATTTCCAACCTGTTGTTGACGAGAGTGTAGCTCTATTTAAGGAACTATTAGATATTCCTGAAGGCTATTCTGTTATTTTCCTTGGCGGTGGTGCGTCCTTGCAGTTCATGCAGATACCTGCAAACTTCTTGATTAAGAAGGCGGCTTATCTAAATTCAGGTATATGGGCAAAGAAGGCTATGAAAGAGGCTAAACATTTTGGTGAGGTTATAGAAGTAGCTTCGTCGGCTGATGCTAATTATACTTTCTATCCAAAAGGCTTTGAATCTAAAGTACCTGCTGATGTTGATTACTTGCATATATGCACAAATAATACAATTTATGGAACTGAAATTCGCAATGACTTAGATGTTAAAGTTCCTCTTATTGCGGATATGAGTTCTGATATAATGAGTCGTCCTGTTGATGTTAGCAAATATAAAGCTATCTACGCTGGTGCTCAGAAGAATATTTCTATGGCTGGTGTTACGGTTATTATCGTTAAGGATGATGAACTTGGAAAGGCTCCAAGAGAATTGCCTACAATGATGGACTATCGTACTCACGTAGATAAGGGTTCTATGTTTAATACTCCTCCTGTTGTTCCTATCTATTCTATGATGGAAAACTTGAGATGGTTGAAGAAGAATGGTGGTCTTGAGGCTGCTGACAAGCGTGCTCGTGAACGTGCAGAGACTTTGTACACAGAGATTGATCGCAATAAGCTCTTTAAGGGTACTGTTGAGCATGATTCTCGTTCACTGATGAATATTTGTTTCGTCATGAATGATGAATACGCTGAACTTGAAAAGCCTTTCCTTGATTTAGCCACTGAGCGTGGTATGGTTGGTGTAAAGGGTCACCGTTCTGTCGGTGGTTTCCGTGCTAGTTGCTATAATGCAATGACAATGGAAGGTGTGAACGCCCTTGTTCAAGCCATGAAAGATTTTGAGGCAAAATATTAATTATAATAATTAGAGTAATAGGGCGGATGCAGATTCGCCCTATATTCATTTAATAATACAAGACTATGAAAATTTTAGTTGCAACAGAAAAACCTTTCGCAGCTGCTGCTGTTGAGGGTATTAAAAAGGAAGTTGAAGCAGCTGGTAATGAACTTGCTTTGCTGGAGAAATATGCTGAAAAGGCTCAGTTGCTTGATGCTGTAAAGGATGCTGATGCAATGATTATCCGTTCTGATAAAGTTGATGCCGAAGTGCTTGATGCTGCAAAGAACCTAAAAATTGTTGTTCGTGCAGGTGCTGGATATGATAATATTGATCTTGCTGCTGCAACAGCTCACAATGTTGTTGCTGAGAATACTCCTGGACAGAATTCAAACGCTGTAGCGGAGTTGGTATTCGGTTTGTTGGTTTATGCAGTTCGTAACTTCTATAACGGTAAAGCCGGTTCAGAACTTAAGGGTAAGAAACTCGGTATATTGGCATTTGGTAATGTTGGTCGCAATGTTGCACGTGTAGCAAAGGGCTTTGACATGGAAGTTCATGCTTTTGATGCATTCTGTCCTGCTGACGTAATTGAAGCAGCTGGAGTACATGCTGCAAAGAGTCAGAACGAATTGTTCAAGACTTGTGATATTGTTTCTCTTCATATTCCAGCTACTCCTGAGACTATAAAGAGTATTAATTACGCAACAGTAAATCAAATGCCTAAGGGTGGAATCCTAATCAATACCGCTCGTAAGGAAGTAATAAACGAGCCTGAGCTTATCAAATTGCTTTCTGAACGTGAGGACTTGAAATACATTACGGATATCAAGCCTGATGCAGATGCTGATTTTCAGCAGTTTGAAGGTCGTTATTTTTCAACACCTAAGAAGATGGGTGCGCAGACAGCAGAGGCAAATGTAAATGCTGGTATCGCTGCCGCAAAGCAGATTAATGCTTTCTTCAAGGATGGTTGTACAAAGTTTAAGGTAAACAAGTAATATACGTATATCTCCTACCCAAGTCTCTTTCTTGTAATCATGACATGGGTAGGATTTTTTTTTCATACATTAATTTTGATCTATTACCATGGCAATTATTAAACCTTTTAGAGGAGTACGCCCCCCAGGAAATATCGTGGAACAGATAGAGTGCCGTCCTTATGATGTTCTTGATTCTGAAGAGGCTCGCTATGAAGCCGGCACCAATGAAAAAAGTTTGTATCATATTATAAAGCCAGAAATTAATTTCCCTGCTGGTACAAGTGAATATGATGCGAGAGTTTATGAGAGTGCAGCTGAACATTTCGACAAGTTCCAAAAAAGAGGTTGGTTAGTACAAGACGATAATGAACACTATTATATTTATGCACAGACAATGAGTGGTAAAACTCAATATGGTTTAGTTGTCGGTGCGTATGTCAATGATTATCTTAACGGAGTTATAAAGAAGCATGAGCTTACACGTCGTGACAAGGAAGAGGATAGAATGAAGCATGTACGTGCATGCAATGCCAATATTGAGCCTGTGTTTTTTGCTTATCCAGACAATAACGTCTTGGATGCAATCATAAATAAGTATGCTTTAACCGAACCAGAATATGACTTTATTGCTCCGATTGACGGTTTTAGACATCAGCTCTGGGTTGTGGCTGATGATTCGGATATCGCAGTTATAACAAGTGAGTTTGGCAAGATGCCAAGTCTTTATATTGCTGATGGACATCATCGTTCGGCAGCAGCCGCACTTGTAGGTGAAGAGAAGGCAAAGCTGAATCCTAACCATACAGGTAAGGAAGAATATAATTATTTCATGGCTGTATGTTTTCAGGCTAGTCAACTTACTATTTTAGATTACAATAGGGTAGTGAAAGATTTAAATGGTTTGACAACAGAACAATTTATAGAGGCTTTGAAAACGAATTTCAAAGTTACTTTGATTGGAGAAGAAGAATACAAGCCAAAGCAATTGCATGAGTTTTCCCTGTATCTTGAGGGTAAATGGTATAGTTTGATAGCAAAGGACAACACATACGATAATACAGATTCTATTGGAGTTCTTGATGTTGACATTTCAAGCAGATTGATTCTGGATGAAATACTAGGCATAAACGATTTACGCTCTGATAAAAGAATTGATTTCGTTGGTGGATTGCGTGGCCTGAAAGAATTAAAACGCCGTGTTGACAACGGAGAAATGCGTATGGCCTTGGCTCTTTATCCTGTGAGCATGAAACAGATAATGGATATTGCCGACAGTGGCAATATTATGCCGCCAAAGGCAACTTGGTTTGAGCCGAAGTTGCGTAGTGGCTTAGTTATACATAAATTACAATAAATGATAGAAGATCAATATAAAACTATTGATAATACAATAATAGGCGAGGGATATTACACTGAAAAGAGAAGTAAGTTTCTCGCTTTTGCTCATCACATTGAATCGGTGGATGAAGTGAAGGAAATAGTTGCTGTGTATCGTAGAAAATACTATGATGCACGGCATTGTTGTTATGCGTATATGCTGGGACCTGAGAGAACAGAGTTTCGTGCCAATGATGATGGTGAACCAAGTTCAACAGCAGGAAAACCTATACTTGGGCAGATAAATAGTGCTGAACTCACAGATGTTCTTATCGTTGTGGTGAGATATTATGGAGGTGTGAATCTTGGTACTGGGGGGCTTATTGTTGCTTATCGTACAGCAGCCGCTGACGCAATAGCTAACGCAAAGATAGAAATTCGTCAAGTTGAGGAGATCGTAAAATATGATTTCACTTATCCTATGATGAATGATGTGATGCACATTATAAAGGAGATTCAGCCAAAGATTATTGATCAGAAATTTGATAATACGTGTAGCATAACATTGAGCATACGCAAAAGTGAAGCCGAGCAATTGAAAAGCAGATTAAAGAAACTTTCTTTTGAATGATGTAAGTGTAATATCTGTTAAATACGGATAGTTGAATTATTCTTCATTATCTGTTTACGTTTTTTTTCATTACTTTTGCATGACACTTATTGGAAGATTGGCAGAGTGACCGAATGCGCTGGACTCGAAATCCGGTATACCCCTTTCAGGGTATCGGGGGTTTGAATCCCTCATCTTCCGCAAAGCAGAAATTAACAATATTGTCTGCATCATCATCTATCATAGATATCAAAAAAGGCAAAACAACTGGAAATAATTCTGTTGCTTTACTAATGACTTTGATATGAAATTAAATTAGATGATAAATTAAAGATCGTCAATGATTGGAAAATAGA
>OCVT010000063.1_pt1 | contig 31896 bp, 23 predicted proteins | sample 1539111 | NCBI WGS metagenome assembly OCVT01 (sample SAMEA3991482, study PRJEB22521) | metagenome | biome: anthropogenic terrestrial biome; feature: sewage plant; material: raw primary sludge | place: Sweden | collected 2012-09-26 | reverse complement strand
CGATCTCATGCTGGTTGCGAGGCCGCAACAGCGTCGGCCCACATGGGCGCAAAGACCTGCCTGATCACCATGGACATGAATAAAACGGGCCAGATGAGCTGCAATCCTGCTGTGGGTGGGATTGCGAAAGGGCAGATCGTACGAGAGATAGACGCCCTGGGCGGACAGATGGCTCATGTCACCGATGCCACAGCAATACAGTTTCGCATGCTGAACCGAGGCAAAGGTCCGGCTGTCTGGAGTCCACGCGCACAATGCGACCGTGGCAAATTCATTTGGGAGTGGCGCACCACTCTGGACCATACCGACAATCTCGACATCTGGCAGGACCAGGCCGATGAACTGTTGGTGGAGAATGGCGAGGCGGTTGGCGTGCGCACGGTATGGGGCGCTGAGTTCCGCGCAAAGAGCGTAATAGTGACGGCAGGCACATTTTTAAACGGTTTAATGCACATTGGCCGTCACAAATTGGCCGGAGGACGCTGCTCTGAACCGGCGGTGAGCAATTTCAGCGAGAGCATTTCAAAACATGGTGCGCGCGTGGCACGCATGAAGACTGGCACGCCCGTGAGAATAGACAAACGAAGCGTGCACTTCGAGGATATGGAGATACAGAATGGCGAAGCAGATTTTCACCAGTTCAGCTACATGGGCGCGCATCGCGTACTTAAACAATTACCGTGCTGGACATGCTACACCAATAAGGAAGTTCATGACACGCTGCGCAGCGGGCTGGCAGACTCGCCGTTGTTCAACGGACAGATACAGAGCACTGGCCCCCGTTATTGCCCTTCCATCGAAACGAAGCTCACCACATTCCCCGACAAGGATCAGCACCCTCTCTTCTTGGAACCCGAAGGTGAAGACACCAACGAAATGTATCTCAATGGATTTTCATCCAGTATGCCCATGGACGTACAACTGAACGCCCTCCACAAGATACCGGCCCTGCGTGATGTCAAGATATATCGCTCGGGGTATGCTATAGAATATGATTATTTCGACCCCATCCAGTTGAAACATTCCCTGGAATCAAAGGTAATCGATGGACTCTTCATGGCAGGTCAGGTTAATGGAACCACAGGATATGAAGAAGCGGGCGGCCAAGGTACTGTTGCCGGAATAAACGCCGCATTGCATTGTTCCGGTGACGAAACATTCGTAATGAACCGTGACGAAAGTTATATTGGCGTTCTCATCGATGATCTCACGACCAAAGGAGTGGACGAACCTTACCGCATGTTCACATCCCGTGCAGAATATCGCATACTGTTAAGACAAGACGATGCCGATGCCCGTCTCACCGAGAAATCATACCATATGGGACTCGCCAAGCGCGACCGTTACGATTGGTGGATGCAGAAGAAAGAGGGCATTAAGCACATCATGGATTTCTGCGACATCACATCGGTGAAACCGAAAGAAATCAACGGTAAGCTCGAAGCACTCGGCACCACCCCTTTGCGCGAAGGTTGCAAACTTACTGACCTTATAGCACGTCCGCAAATCTCGCTTTCCAATCTTTCAGAGATTGTTCCAGAACTGAAAGTAGTGATGGAATCGCCCGAAAATCGCAAAGAAGAAATCGCCGAGGCAGCCGAGATAAAGATGAAATATAAAGGTTATATCGAACGTGAAATTATGATAGCCGACAAGATGCACCGCCTGGAAAACATTAAAATTAAAGGGCACTTCAAATATAGCGAGATGCACGATATTTCGACAGAAGCACGCCAAAAACTCGAACGCATCGACCCCGAGACGCTGGCTCAAGCCAGCAGAATTCCAGGAGTATCTCCAAGTGATATCAATGTGATGCTGATACTGCTTGGAAGATAACGTTCCACGTGAAACAATTTAATTCAACAATAATTTATAAGTTACTGAAAATGAACAACAAACTGTTACTCGACAATCTGCGTTGCATTCCAGATTGGCCGAAAAAAGGAGTGAATTTTAGAGATGTCACTACCCTATTCAAAAAGCCCGAATGCTTGAAAGAAATCAACAAAGAAATGTATGATCTTTACAAGGATAAGAATATCACAAAAATCGTTGGTATTGAAAGTCGTGGATTTGTAATGTCTTCAGCGCTGGCTATCCAATTAGGAGCCGGTGTGGTGCTGTGTCGCAAACCGGGAAAACTCCCCTGTGAGACAGTACAGGAAAGCTACGCTAAAGAGTATGGTAAAGACACAATAGAAATACACAAGGACGCAATAGATGAAAACGACATAGTTTTGCTTCACGATGATTTGCTGGCTACAGGTGGCACTATGAAAGCCGCGTATGATCTGGTTAAGAAATTTCATCCTAAGAAAATATATGCCAATTTCATCATTGAATTGACCAACGAAGGTCTTAATGGTCGCTCTGATTTCGATGACGACATAGAAATATCATCGTTAATTCAAATCTAAAATCCATATCCACCATTGTAATGATCATACAGGGGGTTGATTATTAATTATACAATGCCGATACACATCACTGCAGCCATACGGCAAAAGAAATAGCGGGGGACCTTTACAGGTCTCCCCTATATGTTTCAAGAAGCAGCCCGGTGGCACACATTAATAGACACCAAAGAAGAGCATGGTTAGGTTTCACGTGAAACAAAAAGTTTGGAAACCTCTTTAAACAAAGGACATACAAGCATGACGAAAGAAGAAAACGAGAAGAGACTGGAACACCTTAAGAGCATAGTCATGAGCCTGCCAGACAAACCCGGCAGCTACCAATATTATGATCTGGAGCATAACATTATATATGTAGGCAAGGCCAAGAACCTGAAAAATCGCGTCTCCTCATATTTCCACAAAGAGGTGGACCGCTTCAAGACTAAGGTTCTGGTAAGCAAAATTTGGGACATCAGCTATACCGTAGTAAACACGGAAGAGGATGCCTTGCTGCTTGAAAACAGCCTCATTAAGAAATATAACCCCAGATACAACGTACTACTCAAAGACGGGAAAACATACCCCAGCATTTGTATTACAAAGGAGTTGTTTCCACGCATATTCAAGACAAGATACATAAACAAGAAGTTCGGCACGTTCTACGGCCCATATAGCAATTACGCAAGCATGTGTGCCATTTTGGAACTTATTAAAAAGTTGTACAAGCCTCGCACATGCCGCTTCCCCATCACACAAGAAGGCATAGAGCAAGGAAAATATAAAACGTGTCTGGAATATCACATACATAACTGCAATGCACCATGCATAGCAAAACAGAGTTATAAAGAATATCAGGAGAATATTGCCCAAGCCCGTGAGATTTTAAAAGGAAACACGCGCAATGTAAGCAAAATGATATACGCACTTATGATAAAGCAGGCCGAAAATATGAATTTCGAGGAGGCCGAGGCATTAAAAAAGCGCTACCTCCTGATAGACACATTCTGCTCCAAGAGTGAAGTAGTAAGTCAAACTGTAGAAGACGTAGACGTATTCACAATTGTGGATGATGATAACAATAAAAACGCTTTCATAAATTATATCCACGTAAAAAACGGCACAATAAATCAAAGCTTTACATACGAATACAAGCGCAAACTCGAGGAGACAGATGAAGAGCTGCTAATAACAGCAATACCTGAGATAAGAGAGAGATTCAGTAGCACGGCCAAAGAGATTATCGTGCCATTCGAAATGGAATGGAAGTTGAAAGATGCCGAGTTTTTTGTACCCCAAAGAGGAGAAAAGAAACACCTGCTGGCACTATCAGAAATGAATGTAAAGCAGTATAAATTTGATCGTCTCAAGCAAGCCGAGAAATTAAATCCGGAACAAAAATCTGTGCATCTGATGAAAGAGATGCAAGACAAATTAAAACTCCCAAAGATGCCTTATCAGATAGAATGTTTTGATAATTCCAACATTTCGGGCACAGACGCAGTAGCCGCCTGCATTGTTTTCAAGGGTATGAAACCATCAAAAAACGACTACCGAAAATACAACATCAAGACAGTTACAGGTCCGGATGATTACGCCTCGATGCAGGAGGTTGTGAGGCGCAGATACAGCCGTATGAAAGAAGAGAGCAAGCCACTACCCGACCTCATCATTACCGATGGCGGGAAGGGGCAGATGGACGTTGTGAGGGAGGTAATCGAAGGCGAACTGAAGTTAAATATTCCTATCGCCGGACTCGCAAAAGACGACCGCCACCGCACCAACGAACTACTCTACGGATGGCCTCCCGAGGTCATCGGACTGAACATAAATTCGGAGTTATTCCACGTCTTGACACGCATACAAGACGAGGTACACCGATACGCCATAACCTTCCATCGCGACAAGCGTTCCAAGCACGCGCTGCATTCAGAACTGGACGATGTAAATGGCATCGGCACGAAGACAAAAGACGTCCTGATTAAGACATTCAAGAGTGTAAAAAAGATAAAAGAGTCTGATTTACAATCACTTACAGAAGCTATTGGAAGGGCTAAAGCTAATATTCTCTTTGACTATTTCCACAAAAAAGAAGAATAAATTTTGAATTTCGACATATTTCAATTATCTTTGTGATTTAAATAAAGACAATGAGAATAGTTATACAACGGGTGTCTCACGCATCTGTTACAATAGAGGGCAAAGTGCACTCCTCAATACAAAAAGGATATCTTATACTGCTCGGAATTGGCGATGACGACAGCGAAGAAGACATTGATTGGCTGGTAAAAAAAGTGATAGGATTGCGCGTTTTTGATGACGAAAATGGCGTGATGAACCGTTCCATAATGGAGACACAAGGCAACATTATTGTCGTGAGCCAGTTTACACTGATGGCATCCTACAAGAAAGGTAACCGCCCTTCATGGATTCGCGCCGCAAAGCACGACGTCTCCATCCCACTCTACGAGAAGTTCTGCGAACGTCTTTCCGCCACTCTTGGCAAGCCGGTAGGCACAGGGGAATTTGGCGCCGACATGAAGGTGGAATTACTCAACGACGGGCCAGTGACAATATGTATGGATACCAGAAATAAGGAATAAACACCCATGGAAGAAATAAGTATTAAAAGAGCGCAACAGATTGTAGACCAATGGATTAACACCTACGGTGTGAGATATTTCAGTGAACTCACAAACATGGCTGTATTGACCGAGGAAGTAGGCGAACTGGCACGCGTCATGGCACGCAAATACGGCGACCAGAGCTTCAAGGAAGGTGAGAAATCCAACCTTGGAGACGAGATGGCAGACGTTCTTTGGGTGCTGTTGTGTCTCGCCAACCAAACAGGCGTAGACCTCACCGAAGAGTTTCAAAAGAACATGGAAAAGAAGACGAAGCGCGATGCCACACGCCATATCAACAACTCAAAATTAAAAGCATAAACAAAAAACAATATAAATTATGGCAGTAAAACAAAACATTGAATCACAGGAACATCATAACCATAATCATGATGAACAGAAAATGAGCAAATACGAAGAGGCTCTGAGTAAATATAACACAGAAATAGACGACAAGGCAGTGAGCGAGACAGTGCGTAAAATCATCGCCGAAAAGGTGCATGAAAACGACACTCCTGAAGTGAAAAGGTTGCTTTTCGGCAGCGTGGAACTGACCTCCCTGCACACCACAGACTCTGATGTAAGCATCATGGCATTCACAGAAATGGTAAACAAGTTCGACAGCATATACCCAGACCTACCCCACGTGGCAACCATCTGCGTATTCCCATGCTTCGCAGAGGTAGTAAAGGACACGCTAGAGGTTGACGGTGTCGAAATAGCCTGTGTATCAGGCAGTTTCCCCTCATCACAAGCCCTTATCGAAGTAAAGATTGCAGAGACAGCGCTGGCAATAAAAGACGGTGCCACAGAAATAGACATTGTGATGCCGGTGGGCAAGTTTCTGAGCGGAAGTTATGAGGAAGTATGCGATGACATCAACGAACTGAAGCAGACATGTGGCACACACGCCATGAAAGTGATACTTGAAACAGGAGATCTGAAGACCGCAAGCAACATTAAAAAGGCGTCAATTCTCGCAATGTATGCAGGTGCAGATTACATCAAGACATCCACAGGCAAGGAGAAAATATCAGCCACACCTGAAGCCGCATACGTGATGTGCCAGGCCATCAAGGAATACTACGATATGACAGGTATTCAGATTGGCTTCAAGCCGGCCGGAGGCATCAACACTGTGATGGACGCTCTGATTTACTACACCATCGTCAAAGAAGTACTAGGAGATAAATGGCTTACCAACAAGTGGTTACGTCTAGGAACAAGCCGGCTCGCCAACCTGCTTCTCAGCGAACTGACAGGTCAGGAAACAAAATTCTTCTAACCATAACAACGCTTACAATTATCCGCAGACATCCTATATTGCGGATAAATCACAGACGTATTACCAAGGAGTTACAAACGTCCGGTAATCCGATTACCAAACATTGGTAACACCATTGCCAAATAGCGGTAATACAATTATCAGACTTCAGTTACCAAACAGTAAAACAAATGGGGATTAGCACACAATGCCAATCCCCATATTTATGTCAGTCAAAACTAAATGTTCTAGATATTTCTCTCAATCACAAAGTCAAGATAAGCCCTTAGTGAAGCCTTAATTTCGGACGCCACTACCCTATTCTCAATAAACGACATGGCATCACGATGAAAATTCCACATACATGTGTCGGCATATTCAATACCCCCGTTAGCCTTAGTAAAAGCCACAAGCTGAGCTATTTCATCAGCCGAGACTGTATTGGATTTCACCTTTATGGCAAGCTCCATCATCTTCTTATTTCCTGTAGAATTAAGCACATGAATGACTGGCAGCGTGAGCTTGCCCTCAGCCATATCATTACCGGTGGGTTTTCCTATATTCCCGGAGTGGTAATAATCAAATATATCGTCACGAATCTGGAATATTATTCCAAGATTTTGTCCGAACTTTTTAGCTGCTTCAACATCATCATCAGAAGCCCCGACAGACAATGCCCCAATACCGGCACAAGCCTCAAAGAGAGCGGCCGTCTTCTGCTTAATCACCTGATAATAAACGTCTTCTGATATTTCCTGATTCTGTATGTTGGTCAATTGCAATATCTCACCATTGGAAAGAGTACGACCGAGTTCAGAAAGATAGCGTACAATAATTTCAGAATGTGTGAAAGACACATTCAGCAATGCCGTCGACAGGATATAATCACCAACAAGGACAGCAACCTTATTATTGTATTCCGCATTAACAGAAGCCTGCCCTCGACGCTCACCACTCTCATCCACAACGTCATCGTGCACAAGACTGGCGGTATGGAGCAACTCCAATCCCACTGCGGCATACTGAGTGGCATCGTTGATAACGCCGAAATTTTTCGCCATCAACAGAATTAACATTGGGCGCATACGCTTACCGGCACGATTCCTAATATGTTCAAGTGCTTGAGAAAGCATGCCGTCGTCATGGTCCAGGGATCTATTAAACAAGTCAATAAAATCTCTGATTTCCAATGAAATAGGCTGTTTGATGAGCGATAAATAATCCATACCAATTTTAAATTTGTTACAAAATTAATTATTTTATCGGGATTTTGTGTTATTTTTTTAGTAATTTTACACGATAAATTGAATTATTATGGATAAACTGTTTCTTATAGACGCATACGCGTTAATATACCGCACATATTATGCCTTCATTCGCAACCCGCGCATCAACTCCAAGGGGCTGAACACATCGGCAATAATGGGATTTTGCAACACGCTGAATGAGGTTCTGACTAAAGAAAAACCCACCCACATCGGCGTAGCCTTCGACCATGGATTGACATTCCGCAATGAGGCATTTCCCGAATACAAGGCGCAGCGCGAGGAGACACCGGAAGACATACGCGCGTCGGTGCCAATCATAAAGGATATTCTGAAAGCATACCGCATACCCATCCTGCAAGTAGATGGTTTTGAGGCAGATGACGTGATAGGCACACTAGCAACGAAATCGGGTGACGCCGGCGTAGAGACATACATGCTGACACCCGACAAGGACTATGGTCAGTTGGTCAGACCAAACGTATTCATTTTCCGTCCCAGACATGGTGGCGGATATGAGACATTGGGCGAAAAGGAGATTGAAGAGAAATATACCATCACTACCCCACTCCAAGTTGTCGACATACTAGCCCTCATGGGCGACACGGCAGACAACTTCCCGGGTTGCCCAGGCGTGGGAGAGAAAACCGCAATAAAATTGATTGGCGATTTCGGAAGCGTGGAAAATCTGCTCAACAAGACAGACCAGCTAAAAGGTAAGATGAGAGAAAAGGTTGAAAACGCTGTTGACGATATCAAGATGTCAAAATTCCTGGCGACAATCAGAAAGGATGTCCCAATAGAACTCAATCTTGATGACTTGAAAATTGTGGAGCCCGACAATGACAAACTCACGAAAATTTTCACCGAACTCGAGTTTAAGAACTTTGCGGACAGAATTATTAGAAAACCTGAAAATAAGACAAAAGTAATAAATCAGCAACTCGATTTATTCGCGCCACAGCCTAACGAGAGCCAAGACGTTCCTAAAAAAACGAGTCTAGAAAGCCTTAAAACAATTAAACACGAATATAAACTCGTTGATAATCATGAAGAAATAAAGGATATTTGTGATTTTTTTAGGACAAAAAAAATTCTCAGTCTAGACACAGAGACAACATCAACAAACACAATAGACGCAGAACTGGTGGGCTTGAGCTTCGCTGTAGAGGAAAATAAGGCTTATTATGTACCTATACCGGATAATCGTGAAAAGGCCCAAACAATTGTTAATATATTTAAACCACTTTACGAAGACCCCACAATAGAGAAAATCGGACAAAACATGAAGTACGATTATGAGGTGCTGAAAAAATACGGAGTGACCCTGGGCGGCAAAATGTTCGACACCATGCTCGCCCACTATGTCATCCAACCCGAACAGTATCACAACATGGACTACATGGCTGAGATTTATCTCAACTATCAGACCGTGCACATCGATGAGCTTATAGGTCCGCGCGGGAAAAACCAAAAAAACATGCGTGACCTTGATCCGAAAGATGTCTACGAGTACGCTGCCGAAGATGCCGACGTGACATTGAAGTTGAAAAACATTCTAGAACCTAAGTTGAAAGAGTCAGGCACAGAAGATTTGTTCTACAATATAGAGATGCCTCTGATGCCTGTGCTGGCAGAAATAGAACTCAACGGCGTGCTGCTTGACACTGTGGCATTAAAAGAAACGTCAGATATTTTCACAATCAGGATGCAGGAATACGAGAAGAAGATATACGAGTTGGCCGGCGAACAGTTTAACATCTCATCACCAAAACAGGTTGGCGAAATCCTGTTCGACAAGATGAAGATTGTGGACAAGCCAAAGAAGACCAAGACGGGACAATACGTGACATCAGAAGAAGTGCTGCAGCAGTTGAAATCAAAGAGCCTGATTGTAGCTGAAATACTTAATTATCGCGGACTTAAGAAGCTCCTTGGCACTTACGTGGACGCTCTTCCGAAACTTATAAACAAGCGCACGGGGCACATCCATACATCATTCAATCAGGCGATAACAGCCACAGGGCGACTCTCCTCATCCGATCCCAACCTGCAGAATATTCCTGTTCGTGGCGAGGATGGCAAGGAGATAAGAAAGTGCTTTATACCAGAGCCTGGTTGTCTGTTTTTTTCAGCAGATTACAGTCAGATAGAGTTGCGCGTCATGGCACATCTCAGCAGAGACGAAAACATGACAGAAGCATTCCGCAACGGCTATGACATACATGCGGCAACGGCTGCAAATATATACAAGAAAAAGGTAAACGATGTGAGCCGCGACGAACGGACAAAGGCCAAGCGCGCCAACTTCGGCATCATCTACGGCATCACCGTCTTCGGACTCGCAGAGCGCCTTGACATCGACCGCAACGAAGCCAAACAGCTTATAGACGGTTATTTCGAGACATTTCCACAGGTGCAACAGTACATGGAGACTGCCAAGGAGACTGCCCGCAAGCAGGGTTACGTGGAGACATTCTTCCACCGCCGCCGCTACCTGCCTGACATAAATTCTCACAACGCCACCGTGCGCGGTTTCGCCGAGCGCAACGCCATCAACGCCCCTATCCAGGGCAGTGCCGCCGACATCATCAAAGTGGCGATGATACACATCTTCGAACGTTTCAGACGCGAGAACATCCGTTCCAAAATGATACTTCAGGTACACGATGAATTGAACTTCAGCGTCTATCCGGAAGAGAAAGAGAAGGTGGAGAAGATTGTGCTCGAAGAGATGCAAAACGCATACCCTCTCAATGTGCCACTGGTAGCAGATGCCGGTTGGGGCAAAAACTGGCTTGAAGCGCATTGAAAACACTCTTATTTTTTACATGCAAACGAATAGAAATTCATATATTCCAAATACGGGATGAAATCACTTGAACACGCAAAATTACTGTTCATTCCATCCGCAATTTACGCTTGTCGGGTAGGATATAATACAATTAGGCAAAAAACAAATAACGAGGACACAATGATGGCAAAGAGCAATAAAAAGAAAAAGGCTAAAATATCATATATCTGCAAACCTAACGGCATGAGCTTGAGCGAATGGCAGATTGCACTGCGCGAACAAGTGGCAACAGACGAGCATTTCTCCATAGAAGCCGTGAACGAGAAATTGGAACCAGGGGTGTATTCAGTAAAGAATTTCATGACAAAAAGCGAATACAAAGTGGTGTACCGAGGTGCGGTAAGCGAGTGGAACTATTGCTCTTGCATGGACTTCAAGACATCTCAATTAGGCACTTGCAAACACATCGAAGCATTGAAACTATGGTTTTGTGACAAGCATCGCGTGCATCATGAGACACCCCCCTACTCTTCCGTCTATGTGTCTTACCGCAATGAGCGCAAGGTCTGCATCCGTATAGGCACCGACCACCACGATGAGATAATGGCTCTCTCTGGAAAATATTTCAAGAAAGACGGTTCGCTGAAAGAAACTTCTTATGCCACATTCGGCACATTTCTGAAAGCGGCAAAGACAATAGACGACACTTTCCGCTGCTATCAGGATGCGATTGACTTTGTTATTGACCATCGCGAACGCAAACGTCGCGAGATGATGTTGAAGGAGTATTCAGATGAAAAATTAGACTCACTGCTCACTGCCAAACTCTTTCCATATCAGAAAGAAGGTATTCGCTTTGCCACAAAAGCGGGCAAGGCAACCATCGCCGACGAGATGGGACTCGGCAAGACCATACAAGCGATTGGCACGGCAGAAGTACTAAGGAAAGAGGGATTGGTGGAGTCTGTGCTGATTCTCTGCCCCACATCATTGAAATATCAATGGAAACGAGAGATTGAGCGTTTCACACACGCGCAAGCACTTGTTATTGAAGGCAATCATTTGAAACGGAAACAACAGTATTACGCACCGGAACCATACAAGATAATCTCGTATAACAGTGCTTGTAACGACATCAAGATAATGGGATCGTTGCAAACCGACATGTTGATAATGGACGAGGTGCAGCGTCTGAAAAACTGGAACACGCAAATTTCTATGGCAGCACGACGCATAAAGTCGCAATACTCCGTTGTTCTTTCTGGCACTCCTTTCGAAAACAAACTCGAAGAACTCTATTCTGTTATGGAGTTTGTAGATCAATATTGTCTTGCTCCTTACTATAAATTCCGTGACAATTACATCGTTACAAATGAGACGGGAAAGGTCATGGGCTATAAGAATCTGAACGAAATAAAAAAGAAACTCAGTGACGTACTGATTCGCCGCCGCAAAAGAGACGTATCACTGCAAATGCCGGAGCGCATGGACCAAAATATATTTGTACCAATGACGAAAGAGCAACACGAGATACACAACGAGTTTAAGATGACTGTTGCCAACCTTATCCACAAATGGAACCGTATGCACTTCCTGTCAGAGAAAGACCGCAAGCGGCTTATGCTCGCCCTTTCGCAGATGCGCATGGTGTGTGACAGCTCATATATTTTGGACCAAAAGACACGCTATGACACAAAGGTTGACGAGGTGATGAACATCATCGACAGCGTACTTGAAAGCGAAGACGAGAAAGTGGTGGTGTTCAGCCAATGGGAACGCATGACGAGACTCGTGGCTAAGGAACTTGACAAGCGCGATATAGACTACGAATATCTGCATGGTGGTGTGCCTTCGGTCAAGCGAAAAGATCTTGTGAACAATTTCACCGACTTGCCCGAAAGCCGTGTGTTCCTATCTACGGATGCCGGAAGCACAGGACTGAATCTGCAGGCGGCTGCCACAATCATAAACCTTGACTTGCCTTGGAATCCCGCTGTGCTCGAACAGCGCATCGCCCGCATCTACCGCATTGGTCAGAAGAAGAATATCCAGGTGATAAATCTTGTTACACCCGACTCCATCGAAGAGCAGATGTTGGGCAAATTGCGTTTCAAATCATCAATGTTTGAGGGCGCGCTTGACGGCGGAGACGACACGATTTTCATTGATGACAACAAGTTCGGCCAGATAGTCAGTACTATCAACGACATGGTTGAGGAATCCGAAGAAAAAGAGGAAGAGACTGTTTCTATTGACGACAGTGAGCCAAAGGCGGAAGAAAAGACCGCAACAGAAGAAAGCATAGACAAGGAGATTATCGAAGAGACAATGTCGGAAGATAAGTCGGAAACGCTAAAGACGAGCGAAGAAAAGCCCACAGAGCCCACAGAAAATCCAAAGGAACTCGTGGCGCAAGGTGTGTCCTTCTTCTCCGGCCTTGCCAAAACATTGAAATCTAAAGAGGCTACAACGCAGTTGATAGACCGGTTGGTAAAGACGGACGAAAAGACAGGCGAGACAACTATCAACATCCCCATACCCGACAAACAGACTGTAAAGCAACTGTTCGACATCGTTGGCAAATTATTTGGATAATTTAAATAACAATAGAAAATGAAGAACAGGAATAACAAACCATCACCCGAAAAATATTTAAGGGAACGCGTCCGCGCATTGTCAATAGGAGACTGCCGTGTCAACAGCCATTGGCAAGAAATGGGCATGGCCATGGTATTGGTGAACAGAATGCACAAACAAGGCACAATAACCACAGGACTATACCAACTTGACACCAACTGCCGCGGACTCATTGACACAGAATACTTCTTTTGCATGGAACCTGAGAACATTGAAAAAATCAGAGAAACTTTCGTCGAAAAAGAATTTCTCATGGAAAGGGTCTCTTATACGCTTGTGCACAACCTTGTATATGGGGCTATAGATTTCGCCGAAGAGGCTGGTATAAAGCCACACCCAGATTTCAACCTGACTCAATATATATTGGAAGAAGATACCGAAGACATTCCGTTCATGGAATTTTCATTTGGCGAACATGGCAAGCATTATCTATACGCAGATGATGAAAAGATGCTTAACAAATATCTGCCCACCATGAAGCAGCATTTGGGCGATAATTTCGGCTACATTCTGAAAGAAGATTATTACCGCAAATATCCCGAATTTATAGGCAATTACATTGCGGACAGCATAGGCAAAACCGATAAATGATATGAAAACAGTCCCATAATTCCCGATTTGCATGGCAAATCGGGAATTACATTTACAAGCACTATGATGATATCAAAGAAATAACAAGGTGAGAATTAGAATTAAAAAGACTTTTTTGTTTTGCATTGTCTTTAAATTAGACTAACTTTGCAGTCGTATACAATTTTATAAAGATAAAGACATGTCATTAAAATGTGGTATTGTGGGACTGCCCAACGTGGGCAAGTCTACACTTTTCAATTGTCTGTCGAGCGCAAAGGCGCAGGCAGCCAACTTTCCATTCTGTACAATCGAACCAAACGTGGGAGTCATCACAGTGCCAGATGAGCGTCTCACCAAACTTGCCGAGATAGTTCACCCCGGTCGCATAGTGCCCGCCACATGCGAAATTGTCGATATTGCGGGACTTGTTAAGGGCGCCAGCAAAGGCGAGGGACTGGGCAATAAATTCCTTGGAAACATACGTGAAACGGACGCAATAATCCACGTGCTACGCTGTTTCGACGACGATAACGTGGTGCGCGAGGGTGGCTCGGCAGTCAATCCTATCGAGGATAAAGAAATCATCGACACGGAGTTGCAGTTGAAAGATCTGGAGACCATCGAGAGCCAGCTGTCAAAGCAACAGAAAACAGCATCTGCGGGAAACAAGGACGCCAAGGTTGCCGTTGCCGTGCTGGAGGCTTACAAAGAGGCTCTTGACAAGGGATTGAACGCCCGCACGGTGGAGTTTGACAGCAAAGACGAACAGAAGTTTGCCCACGACCTGTTCTTATTGACCGCCAAGCCGGTGCTCTACGTATGCAATGTGGACGAGAACTCCGCCAAGAGCGGCAACGAATATACCAGGAAAATGGAGGATATCGCTAAGCAGGAAGGTGCAGAAATGCTGGTCATCGCTGCCAAGACAGAGGAGGATATCGCCAATCTGGAGACCTACGAAGACAAGCAAATGTTTCTGGAAGAGCTGGGACTGGAAGAGAGCGGTGTCAACCGGCTCATCAAGAAAGCCTATACCCTGCTAAATCTGGAAACATTCATCACCGCGGGCGAGATGGAGGTCAAAGCGTGGACTTACCACAAGGGATGGAAGGCCCCGCAGTGTGCAGGCGTCATCCACACCGACTTTGAGAAAGGTTTCATCCGTGCCGAGGTAATAAAATACGATGATTATCTGAAATACGGCACCGAAGCAGCAGTGCGCGAGGCTGGAAAAATGGGCGTTGAGGGCAAGGATTATATCACTCAAGACGGCGACATCATGCACTTCCGATTCAATGTGTAGCCAAGACTAAGAAAAAGATGAAGGATAAGGGATGAAGGAACAACAGTCTGAATCCCTTACATTCTCACTAACAACAACAGGCAATGAAAATAAAGAATAAAGCGTTTGGCGGCAAGACAACATGTAACCATGCCATTTTTAGGAGATTAGACGTGTATCAAAGCTCCAAGAAGTTGTCTAAGTATATCTATGGGCTATCAACAAATTACCCTGCAGAAGAACGCTTTGCATTGTGCAGCCAGCTACGGCGGACATTAATGTCCATCTCAATAAATATTGCCGAAGGAATTGACAGATTTTCATCTAAAGAGAAACCCCATTTCCCGGAAATGCCATTTGGACCTTTGAAAAAGGTGCTTAGCAAATTGAAATCATCCCTTGATGCGGGTTATATTTCAAAAGATGAATTTCAAGAAGCAAAAAATCAGTTGTCTGTGATTTCCAAACAGCTTTTTGGTTTACATTTATCAATAATACGCAGCGGTAATTCATCAGACAAAGCATAAAAAAATATTCATCAATATGACATATAAACATTCATCCTTAATCATACATCATAAATAACATGGAGATATTAGACTATATCATTTGGAACCCAAGTTTGTTCGCGTTCAAGATTGGTTCATTCGGAGTACGCTGGTATTCATTGTGCTGGCTCATCGGACTGGTGCTCGCCTACATGGTAGTGAAGCATCTGTACAAGGAACAAAAGATTAAGGACGAATATTTCGACCCGCTCTTCATCTACTGTTTTATGGGCATCCTCATCGGCGCCCGATTGGGTCACTGCCTGTTTTATCAGCCTGATTATTTCCTCACCTCATGGGACCATGCCATCGAGATGATAATCCCGATACACCACCTGGCAGACGGTTCGTGGAAATACGTGGGCTATGAGGGACTGGCTTCGCACGGTGGAACGCTCGGACTGATGTTTGCGCTGTGGCTATACTACCGCAAGACGCACGTCAATCTGTGGACGGTGCTGGACAATATCGCCATCGCCACACCAACCACGGCATGCTTCATCCGACTGGGAAATCTGATGAATTCAGAGATCATCGGCAAGGTAACGGACGTGCCCTGGGCGTTCATCTTCGAACAAGTGGACAAGGCGCCACGCCATCCGGGCCAGTTGTACGAAGCAATAGCGTATGCCGTGTTCTTTTTCATAGGCTGGTATCTATACCGCAAGCACGCGGAAAAGGTCGGCACGGGCTTCTTTTTCGGCCTCTGCCTCACGCTGATATTCACGTTCAGATTCTTCATTGAATACACCAAAGATATCCAGGTGGATTTCGAGTCGTCCATGCCGCTGGATATGGGACAGATATTGAGCATCCCGTTCGTCATCATCGGCATAGCCTGCATGGTGGGCGGAAAGTGGATGAAAAAGATAGGAGCGAAATAAAATGGATATCCGCAAATCATCGTTCATGGGTCACGGCATTGTCACAGTAATGCTTCTGCTCGCCACAAGTGTCCAGGCACAAGTGCCCAATAGCTTCAGGCAGACCGGACAGATGCAATACTGCAGCCACAAGTCGTACAAAGACGTATATTCCGGAGACAGAAACAATGTATTCTACAAAGGAAGATTGGTGCAGTATGCAGACCCGATGACATTTCGCGATATGGGCTTCGGCTATGGCAGAGACCGTATGAACGTATATTTTGAGGGCGCAATCATACCCCATGCAGACCCGGTGACATTCAAGATATACCGGCAAAGCGACACCCGGAACATGAGGATGTATGAGCAGCCGGATATATTACCCGAAGAGGAAATGCCTGGAACGGCATTTTCGGACGGCTATTCCAAAGATAATATCAACGTCTATTACATGGGCAGAAAGATTGAAGACGCCACGGCAAGCAGCTTCCACGAATTGGATGACGGTTATGCAAAAGACGCTTTCCACGTGTATTTCATGGGGCGGAATATCACAGACGCCACAGTTTCCAGTTTTGAGCTGTTGGGCGACGGTTATGCTAAGGATGCTTTCGCTGCCTTTTATCTCGGTCTGAAGATCGAAGACGCCACGGCATCGTCATTCATTTACATCGGCCATGATATGGCAAAAGACGCTTTCAATAAGTATTTCAGAGGGAAGAAAATAGAAAACGATTAACGATAAAACCAATCAAACAAAAGAGGATGTGTCAAAACAGACACATCCTCTTTTGTTATTTCTATGGACAAGCAACAATATTCATTATTGTCAAGCCCGGCAAAACTCTATATGAGTGAAGAGATAATCGCATACCTCATCACTTTTTGCAAAACAACAAATTTGGCGTGGACGGGATGATGAATATAAAGGGGAATTAATTCCCATTCACTATCTTCTTGATTCCATTCAGTTTATTTAGTGCCTCCACCGGCGTGAGGTTATTGATGTCGAGTCCGAGAATTTCATCACGTATCTGACAGAGCACCGGGTCATCAAGTTGGAAAAAGCTCAATTGCATTCCCTCCCTACTCTGTTCGATATTCCGGGCAGACGGTTTGCCCACCGTGCCCACGTTGGAATTGTCAGCCTCCAGCTGTTTCAGTATCACATTGGCTCGTTTCACGATACTCTTCGGCATTCCCGCAATCTCCGCCACATGGATACCAAACGAATGCTCCGAGCCCCCACGCTCCAGTTTTCGCATGAAGATGACCTTGCCGTCCATCTCCCTCACGCTCACATTGTAGTTCTTGATACGCGGGAAATTCTTCTCCATTTCATTCAATTCATGGTAATGCGTGGCGAATAGTGTGCGCGCCTGTGCCTTGACATGCTCGTGCAGATACTCCACAATAGCCCACGCAATGGAAATACCGTCGTAGGTACTTGTGCCACGGCCCAATTCGTCGAAGAGAACCAACGAGTGTGGAGACACATTGTTGAGGATGTTTGCAGCCTCGGTCATCTCCACCATGAATGTGGATTCACCTAACGAGATATTGTCAGACGCGCCCACACGAGTGAATATTTTGTCCACCAACCCTATTTTCGCGCTTTCTGCGGGCACGAAGCATCCCATCTGGGACAACAGCACAATGAGCGCCGTTTGGCGCAACAGGGCGGATTTACCGGCCATGTTCGGTCCCGTGATAATCATTATCTGCTGTTTCTCGGTATCCAGGTATATATCATTAGGAACATACCGCTCCCCTATCGGCAGTTGGGTTTCTATCACCGGGTGACGCCCCTGCCTGATGTCGAGCACGTCATCAGTGGTAATTTGGGGTCTTATATAGTTGTTCTCCTCTGAAGCCTTGGCAAACGAGAGCAGACAATCGAGATTCGCCGTAACATTGGCATTGGTTTGAATCTGCGGAATATACTCCTGCATGGCTACGACCAGCTCGCCGAAGAGTTTCGTTTCGAGTGACATTATCTTCTCATCGGCCCCCAGAATTTTCTCCTCATATTCCTTCAATTCCTGCGTGATATATCGCTCAGCCTGTGCCAGCGTCTGCTTGCGAATCCATTCCTCGGGCACCTTATCCTTGTATGTGTTGCGCACTTCTAGATAATAGCCGAATACATTATTGTAACCCACCTTCAGACTGCTGATACCCGTCTGTTCAACCTCACGCTGCTGAATCTCCATCAGGTATTCACGACCATGGTTGGAAATTTTTCTCAGTTCGTCCAATTCCTTGCAGTAACCGTCAGCTATCACATTGCCCTTGTTTAGCAACTGCGGCGGATCCGGCTGCACCTCGACGTCTATACGGTCGCGCAGGCTCTCGCAAAGATTCAGCTGCTCCCCTATCCTCTTCAGGTTTTCATTCTCTGCACCCAGACAAGCTGCCTTCACCGGTTCCAAAGCCAGCAATGCGTTCTTGAGTTGCACCACCTCACGCGGAGAGACCCGTCCCACAGCCACTTTGGAGATGATGCGCTCAAGGTCGCCAATGCGTTGGAACTGATCATCAATGCACTGTCTGAACTCAGGTTCGCGGAAGAAATACTCCACCACGTCGAGCCTCCGGTTGATGGGCTTTTCATCCTTCAGCGGGAACACCACCCACCGTTTCAGCATGCGTCCGCCCATCGGCGTGACGGTCTGGTCGATGACACGAAGCAGCGAACTGCCGTCGTCCTGCATAGGCTGAAGCAATTCCAGCGAGCGTATGGTAAACTTATCCAACCTCACGTAGCGTTCCTCCTCTATACGTGAGAGAGCTGTAATGTGACCGATCTGGGTATGCTGGGTGAGTTCCAGATACTGCATTATGGCACCCGCCGCAATGACACCGCATCTGAGATGCTCCACGCCGAAACCTTTCAGATTCTTCGTGCCGAAATGTTTAAGCAGTTTCTGGCGTGCCGTCTGCTCAGTGAAAACCCAGTCGTCAAGTTCAAACACACAATATCTTGTACCGAAATAACGCTCGAAATCAGCCTTATTGGCACGATCGTAGAGCACTTCCTTAGGTGAGAAATTGCCAAGCAACTTCTCCACATAGTCGAAACTGCCCTCCCCGGCAAGAAATTCGCCGGTGGAAATATCAAGAAAAGAAACGCCGCAAGCAGTCTTCCCAAAGTGAACGGCGGCCAGAAAATTGTTTTCCTTATAATTGAGCACATTGTCACTCATGGCCACACCCGGTGTGACCAGTTCCGTGATACCCCGCTTGACCAGCGTCTTGGTCATCTTCGGGTCTTCCAACTGGTCACATATAGCCACGCGCTTGCCCGCCCTTATCAGTTTGGGCAGGTATGTGTCGAGCGCGTGATGCGGGAATCCGGCCATTTCCGCCGAGCCTTTCGAACCTCCGTTACTACGCCGTGTGAGCGTGATACCGAGGATTTTGGATGCCGTGACAGCATCATCGCAATAAGTCTCGTAGAAGTCACCACAACGAAACAGCAACAGCGCATCGGGATGTTTCTCCTTCAACGTAAAAAACTGTTTCATCATCGGGGTCAGTCCCGCATCTTTCGTTGCCATTATAAAATTCCTTTCTTTGTTTATCTTATTAGCTAAATTTAGCGCAAAGATAAACAAAAAAGAATGGTTGGCAAAATTATTGACCGAAGTTTAGCAAATTAATGGGAGATTAAATCCCCATCACAGAGACGCGGCCGGCCGTGAATGGCCGGCCGCGGTAAGTGGACAAGGGATTATGTTTATTCCTTATATGAATCAAGTTTCTTAAGATAATAATCCCGGAAATCGTCCCAGTGATAATAGGGCGCCATGTTTGTTTTCAGCGGCAGCGTGGTCTCATTCTCGTTGAGTAGCACTTTGAAAATCACGTCTTTGTCTTTTGCGCTCTTGCGATAGAATATGAACTGAATGTTGCAGCCCATGGGGAATATGCGATAATTGTTCCACCCCTCATCATCGAGTTTCTCCAAATCGTCGATTTGCTTGGCGCAGTTGTTCAACTCGAGCAGGCATGCCAATGGCAGCACATCCACCTCATGGCCGAATCTGAGCGTTGCGCCCGGATGGTCGTATGCCATGCAACTGTCTGCCTCGCTTATCATCTTGCGCAGCAGATTGCGCTGCGAGAACGGCTGCCGGCCACCCGTGAGCGGACTCGGTCCAAAGGTCACATACCAATAGGCATTGTTGACCAGCCAGTTATCGTAAATCTCGTCATCGTTGAATAGATCATATAATGACAGTTTGTAACGCAATTCAGTGCTCTGCACATTGCTTGCCAGCGTGAACAACTTGGAATACAAACTTGAAAATTTCACGCTGTCCATCCAATACTTGTCATCGTTGAACAGTTCGCGCATCACACGTTCTGGATGAGAGTGGCGCACATCAAACTCCTCGAGAGCCCGTTTCACCTCTTTTGTGCCCTTGTTCTTTTCCAACTTGTTATCATCCAGGTTCATGTAGTACATGTCGTGATAGCTGGCATCATGCCGTATGTTAAGTTGCGGATTGAGTACGAGCAACTGTTGCAGCTCATTCTCCATCGAAAGGATGCAGCGAATGACCACGGTGCTCTTCGCGTCAATGTTTGTCTTGCCCTCAAATACCTGCGGAAAACGTTCATACATCCTCTTGGCAATGCCCTTGTGCTGCGTGGCACCACGCCGGGTCAGTTCGCCGTCACGCCCCATAGCCTCCTCGCGTATTCTCCTTACCTTCTCCAGCACCTCACGGCCCTTATTGGTCAACTTGCCCAGGCTGTCGGCACGCAAGAGTGTAAAGTAAGGTTTGTCATAATCTCCCGCCCCGATAAGATAACGCGAGCCGTGGCGGCCATAATGACTGATATAAAACGGCGAATATCCTGCCGGCGCTGCCGTAAGCGTCCGCTGAAGCGGACCCGGATAAGCCAAATAGTTACTTGCCGATAGGCACTTGTCTTTACCAATGTCAATCCTTGCCTGCTGACCGAAAGAAGCCATACCGACAAACAGAAATGATAAGATGATAACGTTTCTCTTCATGATTGTCTGTAAATTTATATTTTGCAAAGTTAGAATAAATCGTGCGTAATTCAAAATAAAACTAGCGAAATAGAATAATTCTCCTTACTTTTGTGTCACAAACCGCATAGCCATGCGTAATGTAGATATAACGACAAAAAAACAATAAAACATACAATGATGAAGAATTACATTTCAACAGCGGTATTACTCGCAATAACAATGAACATGATGGCATGCAACACCAAAAAGGATGTCATGGAGGATGTGAACGCAAGCCCTGCCCACACGGGCATCATCACAAGGACGCTCGACATTAAAGACTTCGACCGCATAGACTGTAGCGGTTGCGTTACAATCTATTTCTCACAGGGAGAAAAATACAGCGTGAAAGAGGAAATCAAGGGTAAGGAAACAAACTTGATTTCGCAACATGACAACACGCTGCAAATAAAAAACCACAAAGACAATGCCAGAAACAATAACAACAGCCGCACCACCCTCTATATCACCGCACCCCGACTGGCATACATCACCAACAGAGGTGTAATGATATTCACGGCATCAAACCTTAACTTGGACAACTTCACAATGGAAAACTCGGGCGTATTGAATTTCTATTTTACATCGCTCTATTGCAATAATATGAGCAAAACAAACAGTGGCGTTGAAAAAATAAGTGGCAAAGTGAAGGCACAGACGATGGAAATAAAGAACAGTGGAAGCGAAAAAGACCGTCTTGACATCGAGGCAAACACGCTGAATATTGGAAATTCAGGTGAAGGGAAATTCTCCATAAACTATAACGGTACGACGGCAGAAATAAGAAACAGCGGAACAGGGGCACTCAATATTAACGTAAACTGCAAGCATCTTAATGCAAGCAACAGCGGAGTGAGCAACTTCCAAATCAGCGGAACAGCCGACGACACCAAGATAAACAATGCCGGAGTGTCCAGTATCGATACATCGAAACTTAACAAATACTAGACCGTCAGTGACTGCCGAAGAGTTCGAGAAAGAGGCGGCACGACTGCGCCCCAAGCTTACAGCCATTGCCGGACGCTATCTGGAAGACAGCGACGAGGCAGAGGATATCGTACAAGATGCGATGCTCAAGCTGTGGCTTCTATGTCCGCAACTCCATCTCCCTGCAGACGCTCTGGCATCAGTGCTCACACGCAATCTGGCATTAGACCATATCCGCCGGCGACGGCCCACCCTGACACTCGCCGACACAGACACCCCCTGGCGATGACACTGACGCCACGAAGCGCGAACAGATAGAGCGGATGATGGAAATTGTAGACACACTGCCATCCATGCAACAAACCATTCTGAGGCTGCGCCATATAGAGGGAATGGAATACGAAGACATCGCACGTCTGACGTGGGAGGAACCCGTACAGGCATGCAAGGCACGCACTCTCCCACTCCGCTTGCGCATCGCCGTCGGTATCGCCGCATCCGTGTTGCTCATCGTCGGCACATTCTCGCTCTACCGGATACATGAAGAGCACCAGCTGGCAAATCTCTACGAAGGCAGTTATATGATTGTAAACGGCAAGCGTATCGACAACCTCAGCAGCATCAAAAAACATATTGAACAGACTCTCGCCACCGCTGATATGATAGAAAAGAAAGTGGCTGAGAAAAACGAAGTGAAAAAAGCGGAGCGGGACGTGCTGGAAAGCGTGGACAATCCTGAAGAACGCGAAAAGATAATGCAAATATTAAATGATTGACAACAATGAAAAAGTTATTATTATCACTGTTGCTCGCCATTACGGCAACCACCAATGTGGCAGCACAAAACAAGATAGACGATATGGTGGACAAGTTCTCGGCCGTAGGCAACAGCACGTTCACATCTGTCGTAGAGCGCAACCCCACCACCCACCAAGTGGAAAAAGTGGTCAAGGTGCTCACTCTCTATGGCACCCAGGCCACAAAGATGCGGTCAGTGTTCAAGCAGGAGTCAAACAAGGGAACATTCAGCGAGAAAAGCGAAGACGGTATCATCACAATGATTCTCACCACCGTGACATCTTCAAGCAACCGCATCTACATGCTCAAAATGGAAAGCGAAAAGTATTATCCGAACGCCAAAGTGACAATTATTATCAAAATAAAATAAATCTCTCAAATTGAAAAGACCTTGGCTAATCCATGAAATGTTCACCGTGCAAGCACGTAAAACAAATCAATCCGTAGAAATTGTACCAAAATACGTTCCTACAACAATATGGACGGAGCGTGCTCCGTCCATACTGATATTGCCACTCCCGCACACTAACAGAACCTCCAGTTGCCTGCAATCAACCTGATTGATAATGATAATTGCATGAAAATATTCGATTTATTTGGAATATAAATACTAAAAAATTACCTTTGCATGATGTTATCGTAACCGACAGCCAAAATGCTGCCTGTTACGAATGCTCATATTCTCCACAAAAACAAAACCACACGACACCGCCCGCAAAAAGGCCAGCCTGCATACGACAATGGAGACACGGAACCACCGGACAGAAATGACATGCAGGGAATATTCGTGCACACAAACAATAAATACATACAGTATGAAAAGACATCTATTATTAGCAATCGCTATCATGACCATCGCAACATCAATGGCGCAAAAACGCGCATTCACAATTGCCGACCTCTACCGCGTTCAAGGCGTGTACGGCGCAGTACTGTCACCCGACGGCAAGAAAATCGCTTACACGTCAAGCAAATCCGATCTGAAGGCATCCAAATCATCCAGCACCATCTACATAATGAATGCCGACGGCACAGGTGCCAAGGCAATATCCACCGACGGCAAGAGCAGTGGGGCAGTATGGGGCAAGGACGGCAAGAGTCTGTTTTTCTCATCCTCACTGAGCGGCGAACAGCAGATTTACAAATATGATTTCGCCAAGCAGACGGCTGAGAAAATCACCGATTTTGCACTGGGAGTGAGCGATGCTGTGATTTCACCCGACAACAACCTCATAGCCTTCACCGCCAGCGTGTATCCCGAACTGGGCGCCGACGGCAAGGCTAACGCCGAGGCAATAAAGAAGAGAAGCGAGGGACCCGTTCAGGCCCACATCGCCGATGCGCTGCTTTACCGCCACTGGACGGAATATGCAGACGATCTATACCAGCACATCATGGTCTATGACATCTCGCGCAAGACATACACCGATGTGACGCCCGGCAAATTTGTCTCTCCGGTGTTCATGCCCGGGGGTGGGGTAGGGTTCAACTTCTCACCCGACTCGCGCGAACTTTGTTACGTCTCGAATCACACTTTGCATCAGGAAGCGAACACCAATTGCGACCTTTGGACCGTGCCCGTGACTGGCGGCGAGGCGCTGAACATCACAGCCGAGAACGAGGCTTGGGACGGTTCGCCTGTATATTCGCCCGACGGCCGGTACATCGCATACCGCATGCAGACCGTGCCCGGCTATGAGTCTGACCGTTTCCGTCTTGCCATCTACGACAGGCAGACCAAGCAGAAGACCGTGCTGACCGAGGATTTCGACAACTGGGTGGACGATTACAAATGGTCCAAAAACTCACGCACGATATACTTCCTAGGCGAGGAGACAGGTTATCAGCCGCTGTTCAAACTCGACGTGAAAAGCCACAAAATCACAAAGGTAATTGCCGATCGCGCCATCAGTGCATTTGATATCGACGATGCAGGCACGGCTTACTATACCTATTCCACCACGGGTAAGCCCACTGCACTGTACCGTCAGTCCACAGGCAAGAAGCAGACAGAACAGCAACTCACATTCCTCAACAAGGACCTGGAGGCAGAAGTAGACATCCGTCCGTCGGAAACGATGTGGGTGACAGGCGCAGACGGCGACAGGGTAGAGGTGTTCATCGTGAAGCCGCATGATTTCGACCAGTCAAAAAAATACCCGCTCATCATCAACGTACATGGCGGACCGCAGATGCAGTGGATGAACTCGTTCCGCGGTGACTGGCAGATTTATCCCGGCGCAGGCTACATCGTGGCTTATCCCAACCCTCACGGGTCTACCGGATATGGTCAGAAGTTCACACGTGCCATTTCCGGCAACTGGGGTTCCAAACCTTACGAAGACGTGATGAAAGTAACTGACGCACTCGCCAGTCTCGCTTATGTAGACTCTACCAGGATGGGAGCAATGGGATGGTCGTATGGCGGCTATTTCATGAACTGGCTGCAAGGTCACACCAAGCGTTTCAAGTGTCTCGCCTCGATGATGGGATTGTATGACTTGCGCTCAATGTGGGGCTCAACGGAAGAATTGTGGTTTCCTAATTTCGACCTCGAAGGACAGCCATGGAACTCGGACCTGTACAAGAAATACTCTCCATCAGAGTATGTGCGCAATTTCTCCACCCCTGCGCTTGTGATCACCGGCGAGAAAGACTATCGCGTGCCATACACACAGAGTCTGCAATATTTCACCACTCTGCAGACGCTCGGCATTCCATCGCGCCTCATCGTGTTGAAAAACGACGGACACTGGCCCGGCAATCTCAAATCCATGCCACTCTATTACAATGCCCATCTGGAGTGGTTTCACAAGTATCTTGGCGGTGCCCCCGCACCATGGGACTCCCAAAAGATGGTGAACAACCAGCAGGAATATTAAAACTCAATATTTCGCAATCCGTAAAAACGACATTGCAGACACACTGATTAAACAAATATCATACATCAAACAAAATGGGATATGTCCGCAAAGACATATCCCATTTTTGTTATGATAAGGAAACTGAGAAACACTGTCAATATCCCGGATTCTGCCAGAAGCCAGTAGTACTATTTGCCTCACCCGTGTAATTGGTCACAGCGTCAATCTGCGCCTGTGGAATAGGCCGGTAGAGGAAATGCTTGCTGCTCTCGTCAGCCTTGACATTGGTAGAAGCCTGAGCATTGTATTTCTCTATATACTCATAAAGTTTTCCCGTGCGCTTGAGGTCGAACCAGCGCATCTGCTCACCGCAAAGTTCAACAGCACGCTCACTGAGGATGGTGTCGATTGTCGGTGTGCCACTAATGGTGTTGTCCTTGCCGGGAATGGCACGTACTGTGCGCAGCGCATTGATTGTAGACAACGCAGCGGCAGTATTGCCCTGACCAAGCTGGCATTCGGCTTTGATGAGATAAAGCTCGGACAGGCGCATCACGATGGCGTCACGGCTGGAGATGTCGTAAGACTGATAACTGGGATTATAGACATTATCCAAGAATTTCTTGATTCCGGGATATGAGCACCATCCACTGATTTTGTATGTGTTGTAGCGGGTGTCTTTGTACACATCCGATACTTTCTTGGCTGCCTCTGTAGGCAGAGCCGTAGCAGGATCCATGGAAGTATAAACAGGAATGTCACCATTAGCCATGAACTGTATGCGGTATCTGTTCTGCGCATGTGCCTGCATGGCCTTGCCCTCGTTAGAACTGCCGTCAAGCGGGCAATAATAAATTGCAGTATCATTGATGAGCTTATAGTTCTTCGCATTTTTACTTAAGTCAGCACTTGCGATGTCATAATGAGTGAGCAATGTGGCCTCTGTACGCTGGTCGGTAGATCTGTGCGCTTCGAGCAACTGCCACAGGTGCAGTGAAGGCAAGTAGCGTGTGAAACCACGCCCATAAGGAGAATAAGCCGCAGCCACGGTTACGGGCTGATTGGTCTTCGTACTGTGTATGGTATCAGTAGACGCATCGAGAGCACGCACGAAGACATTGGTTCCCTTCGTACCATTACCGCCAAGGTCGGTCGCACCATTGTTCCACATAGAAACAAACATCAGCAGCATCGCACTTCCACCACGTGAATAGCCGGTACGCGAAATCAAACTGTTGTATTGAAGTGCATTTCCGCTACCGTCATGTCCGTAACGATAAGGGATGCAATTGGACGTGGAAGCCAAATCCTGTGAATATGTGATGCCGAACACCGATTCTTTGTTTGTAGCAGCACTCTCATTGTTCATTGACCATACATCGTTGTAAGATGGATATAAGCTTGCGATGCCACTACCGATAACAGCCTCTGCTTCGGTCTGTGCAGCCGCATAGAGCCCCTTCTGGTCCAGAGAAGAATAAGTATCATTGCCGGCAACAGCCTTGCCCAACTGGCCTTCGAGCCATGATGCGGCATACAGCAACACACGCGCCTTGATGCCACGTGCAGCCCAATAATTGGCTCTGCCCTCAGCCTTTGTCTTATATCCGGCTGTCTCAAAGTAACTGATAGACTTGTCCAGATCAGAAAGAATCTTGCCATACACTTCAGCCTCCGGCATACGTACAGGCGCCGTATTCTGCGCTTCAATCGGCGCGTCATTGTAAGGTACAGCCCCCCACATGTTCACCATGTGGAAATAATAAAACGCACGCAGGAAATAAGCCTCGCCCAGATACTGGTTTTGCAATGCCGCACTGATTTGCGCACACTTGGGCACATATACAATAGCATTGTTGCAGACATCCACGGCATCATAGAACAATTCCCAATACTGGTCCAGGCAAGGATTGTCGGCCACATTGTCGTTCAGGCTGTTGGAGTTAAGGTTATATTGCAGCATGGACTTCTGCTTGTTGTCATAACCATAATAGAAAAGGTCTGTCCCCATTTCAGAGAGACCCAGTGCCGGTTCCTTGCCATACCATCCGCGCGCGAATGTATAGCAGGATGCCATCAGTCCGTTAATACCAGACGTGGTGGAATAAGTAAGTGCAGCTGTCTCGCCTGTCTTGTTATCTTCGTCCAGGAAGTCAGAACAAGATGTGGCACCCATGAGCAATGATGAAGCTGCCAGTAATAAAAATATCTTTGTTTTCATTTTGTTCGTTGTTTTAGAATTCTACATTGATACCGATAACTGCTTGTTTCTTCAGAGGATAAGCGATGCTGCCACCACGCTCTGAGTCGTAATTACTGATACGGCTGAAATTGAAATAATTCTTCAGCGAACCGTAAATCTTGACATTATCAATACCAAACTTGCTAATCAATGATTTTGGCAGATTGTAAGCCAGTGTGACATCCTTAATTTTAAAGTAGTCGGCCTTCTCATACATCAGTGCTGTCTTATAAGAAGAATATATGGCACTGGCAGCACCCGGACTTGGGAACTTGGCCCCTGTATTGGTCGGTGTCCAGTAGTCTACATCATCACCCCAGTTGGCAGACTCATAGTTGAGCTGTTCGTTCATGCCATAAGAGATATAACCGCCCAGACGTGCATAGAGCTGTACGCTGAGAGAGAAATCCTTGTATGTAAACGTGTTGTTCATACCGAAGATATGCTTAGGCTCACGACTATAGATCCGGCGGTCGTCCTCACCCTCTGTGGAAGAGAGCTTGCCATCATCGTTGCGGTCCACGATTTTCAGCGTGCCCGGTGTGCCATAACCGGTAGGGTAGGCGGCTGTGGCTCCGGCATGGCGCTCCTGCCATGCGGTGATATATTTAGCATATTCACCGACGTTCCAGCAACCGTCTGTCTCATAATCATAGAATGCCTTGACGGGCTCATCCACTTTATAGATTGTGGTACCATCGATGTAATAGTTTACACCGTCTGCGAGTTCCGTGATCTTATCTGTCATGTGCGAATAAGACCAGTTGATATCCCATACGAAATCTTTAGACTCTATCACACGTGTGTTCAAAGCCAGTTCAATACCGTTGCCCTTGGAGTTACCAATGTTGGATGTAACGGTGGTGAATACTGAGGATGCAGGTGCGGTCTTGTAGAACAGCAAGTCTGTGGTCTTATTGAAATACACGTCGATGCTACCGTTGATACGGTTGTTGAGGAAGCCGAAGTCGAGTCCGAAATCATACGCCGAGGTCTTCTCCCATTTCAAGTCTGGGTTTGCCATTGTACTTGGAATTTTCCCCGCTATATCTGCTGCTGCAGTGCCTGCACCTAAGAAATAATATAGATTGTTGGGACTTAGCGTTGCCTGCGTTCCATAAGGGTCTACGGAAGAGTTACCCGAAAGTCCCCACGAAACACGGAATTTCAAGTTGTCTATCCACTTCACATCTTTCATGAAATTCTCCTCATTGATTCTCCAGCCCAATGAAGCCGAAGGGAAATATCCCCACTTATGACCTTCTGCCAGACGCGAGGCGCCATCGGCACGTAAAGAGAATGACGCAAGATATTTTTCATTGAACTTATAGTTCATACGGCCGAAGAATGACAGCATGCTCCACTTGGTATATGTATTTGTCACTGTTGGAGAGGTGATCTTAGACAAATCATAGAAAGAACTTGTATAATAGTGCGTTGTTCCAGCCTCACCGAAAGTCCTGTTCAACTCATAAACAGACTGTCTCAACTCGTGGCCCAACAGGAATGTGAAATCATGAACCTTATCCACATTGAAGTTATAGTTCATCGTATTGTCCCATGTCAGATCTGTAGTGTTATACTTTTTGGATTCTATATAATCGGTCTTTGGCGACTGATAACGCGGCTGACTTTCATAATCCTCATAGATTCCATAGCGGGCATCGCTGCGATCCACGGCAAAGAGAGACTTAAGCACCATGCCCTTGATCGGGGTAATCTGCAGATATGCGTTACCAAAGAAACGCGTGCTCTCGGTATTATTCTGATAAGCCTTGCCATTGCCTTCATAGTCCAGGATAGGGCTGCAATGTGCGGCATACCATGGGTTAGGGGTAGCATTGATGGTACCGTCAGAAAGATAAGCATGAGTGATGGTGGTCATCTTCATTGCCTGCGAATACTCGCCGGAGTTTGATACATTAACGTCCTTGTAAGTGAAGAGCAGGCTGGCGCCTATCTTAAACATATTATTGATGGTGTGGTCAATATTCACCTTGCCGTTGTAGCGCGCCATATCATCGTTGCGCATCAATCCCTTATCATACATGCCACCAAGAGAAACATTGAAGTTGGTTTTCTCGTTACCGCCCGAAGCAGATACTTCATAATTCTGTGTGCTGGTATTCTTCAATATCAGATCACCCCAATCGGTGTATGAACCATCCTGATAGATGCTCAAGGAGGTGGTCCCATCAGACAATGACTCTGTGAGCACATCCTCCGGGGTGGAAACCTGTGTACCCCAATTGCCGGTAGTGTTAAATGTTGCCAGATTGGCTGTATAATCAGCCTTGTCGATAAGACGCTGCACTTCCTGCCTGCCGTACATCGAAGCATGCACGTTGGTAGGACTGTTGAACGAATTGTAAGCACTGAAACTGATTTTTGTCTTGCCGCTCTTGCCACGCTTCGTGGTGATGATGATTACACCATTGGCACCCTGTGAACCATAGATGGCTGTAGAAGACGCATCCTTGAGCACCTCCATTGACTCGATGTCAGAGGGGTTGATGTCCAGAGTGGAACCGTAAGGCACACCGTCTACCAGGATCAGAGGACCGTTACCTGCAAGAATGGAACGGTTGCCACGCAAGTTTATGCTAAGAGAGGAACCTGCCTGACCGCTCGACTGCTGGATATCCAGTCCGGGGATCTTTGCCTGCATCGCCTGCATGGCGTTGGCAGAAGCCAGACTTTTCATGTCTTCGGCTTTCACCGAGCCGATGGCACCGGTGAGGTCGCGGCGCTTCATCACACCATAACCAATGACAACCAGCTCGTCGAGCGTCTTGTTGTCTTCTTCCAGCACAACACTGATTTGGGACCTGTCGCCAACTTTCACAGTCATCGGCTTGTAGCCTACATAAGTGATTTTGAGAATTGTGGATGGTTCACACTTCTGCAATGTAAAATTTCCATCCAGATCAGTTACAGCACCGGTAGTGCCATCCGCAGAAACGCTCACGCCAATCATTGGTTCTCCGCTCGCGTCTTTCACCGTACCCGTAATGGTCTTCTGTGCATACATGACTAAGCATAAAAGACTCATAGACAAAGCAAGTGAAACTCTCTTGATTTGTAGATTCATAAATTGTTTGTTTTTGTTAGACATTAATTATTATTAGGTATATTAAATTTATCACTTTCAGGTATTATTTCTGCAAATTTATAATAATAATTCAATAATAAAAACTTTTTCCCTTTTTTTTCAATAAAAAACGTCAAATCGGTCATAAAAGGCTAGTTATTAGCATCTTTATTTGCAATTGATAAATAATCGCATTGAAGTTTCGCAAGTGAGGAATCCCATGCATATATTAACGTAATTTTGAAACAAAAAGGCTTCTAAGTTTGTGTAACTCATTAAAATTAAAAATGAGTACCTTTATAATCGCAAAACAATAAAGTTCAAACTTAGAAGCCGTGAACAAAGATGCAACAATATTATCAGATTTGAGAGACTTTTTCGGCAAATAGCAGGAAGCTGAATGACCAATTGCTTAACACAAACCAGCGGGTTGCCACTTTCCAAAATCTATATTTTGTTGTGCAGCAGCTTGCGGGTGGACTCAGAAACTTACCGACAAAATACGCACAGAGAGAAGTAGCAGAGTTATGATTAGCTAAATTTTTGTATCTTTGCAACTGCATTGGCAACATTAAAAAAAACACGACTGTGGCAGTTCCCGTTGTGATTAGCTAAATTTTCTGTATCTTTCCTCTAAAAATCCCTCCAAAATCCTCCATGAAATAGTTATAACCCGGT